>Ga0265797_10001893_pt1 | contig 36304 bp, 33 predicted proteins | sample P2T30metagenome_FD_192433 | JGI IMG/M metagenome (GOLD analysis project Ga0265797, IMG submission 192433) | Plant litter microbial communities from East Loma Ridge, Irvine, California - P2 T30 | ecosystem: Environmental > Terrestrial > Plant litter > Unclassified | place: USA: California...
GCCTCCGGCCGGGGCCTACCGTGACCGCCCGTCGCCGGAGCGGCCCGCCCGGGTCGCCGCACCAGGGGCGACGGGGGACGGGAGCGACGGCATGGCACGCAGGGACCACGACACTGGAGCCTCCGGGGCGGGCGCGACCGGCACCTCCGGCAGCCGCCCCGACGGCGGACGCACGAACCCGGGAACCGGCACCGGCGGCACCGGGGCCGACGGCGGCACCGGCACCGACGGGCAGGGCGGCACGAAGCTGCGGAAGGCGATCACCGGGCCGCTGCTGTTCCTGTTCATCCTCGGCGACGTGCTCGGCGCCGGGATCTACGCCCTCATGGGCACCCTCTCGGCCGAGGTCGGCGGGGCGCTGTGGGCGCCGCTGCTGCTCGCGCTGTTCCTCGCCCTGCTCACCGCCGGGTCGTACGCCGAGCTCGTGACGAAGTACCCGAAGGCCGGGGGCGCGGCGGTCTTCGCCGAGCGGGCGTACCGGCAGCCGCTCGTGTCGTTCCTCGTCGGGTTCTCGATGCTCGCCGCGGGCGTCGTCAGCGCCGCGGGCCTGTCGCTCGCCTTCGCGGGCGACTACCTGGCGGTGTTCCTCGACGTGCCGCAGGTGCCCGCGGCGATCGTGTTCCTGCTGCTGGTGGGACTGCTCAACGCGCGCGGCATCAAGGAGTCCCTCGGCAGCAACGTCGTCATGACCGTCGTCGAGGTGGGCGGGCTCGTGCTCGTCGTCGTGGTCGTCGGCGTCATGCTCGGCCGGGGCGACGGCGACGTGACGCGGGTGACGGAGTTCCCCGCCGAGACCTCCGCCGTGACCGCGACGCTCGCCGCCGCGATCATCGCCTACTACTCGTTCGTCGGCTTCGAGACGAGCGCGAACGTCGCCGAGGAGGTGCGCGACCCCTCGCGGGTGTACCCCCGGGCCCTGTTCGGCTCGCTCGCCGCGGCGGGCGTCGTCTACGTGCTCGTCGCGCTCGCCAGCTCGGCCGCCGTGCCCGCGGACGAGCTCGGCGAGAGCAGCGGACCGCTGCTCGACGTCGTCGCCGCGACCGGCGTCGGCGTGCCCGACTGGTTGTTCGGCGTCATCGCACTCGTTGCCGTCGCCAACGGTGCCCTGCTCACCATGATCATGGCCAGCCGCGTCACCTACGGCATGGCCGAGCAGGGGCTGCTGCCCTCACCGCTCGCCCGCGTGCTGCCGCGCCGCCGCACCCCGTGGGTCGCGATCGCCGTGACGACCCTCGTCGCGATGCTGCTCACCCTCGTCGGCGACCTCGCGACCCTCGCCTCGACCGTGGTGCTGCTGCTGCTCTTCGTGTTCATCAGCACGAACGTCGCCGTGCTCGTGCTGCGCCGCGACCGCGTCGAGCACGACCACTTCAGGGTGTGGACCGTGGTGCCGGTGCTCGGCGTCGCGTCCTGCGTGCTGCTGCTCACCCAGCAGGAGGCGCGGGTGTGGCTGTTCGGGCTGGTCCTGCTGGCCGTCGGCGCGGCCCTGTTCGCCGTGACGCGGCTCGCCGCCCGGCGACCGGGCGCGTCGCGCAGCTCGCGCGGCGCCGGCGGCGCGGCAGACGCGAGCGGAGCGGCCGGAGGCGCGGGCGCTCCGGACGCGACGGGCGCGACCGGGGCGGGAGGCGCCTCCGGCACCGACGCGGGCGCGGGTGCGACGCCCCCGGAGGGCGACGGCGCCGTGGAGGACCCCCGCTCGCGCTAGCGTGGTGCCCATGACCGGGGCAACGACACTGCAGTGGCTCGTCGACGGCGCCGTCGTGCTCAGCACCGAACAGCAGGCCCACCTCGTGGGCGTGCTCGGCCCGCGTTCGTGGCAGTTCGACGCGGTGCGCGCGACCCTCACGTTCTCGGGCCCCGGCCTCGAGACCCTCGAGGCGCGCTCGCACTTCGTGGGCTCCGCCGCGCCCGGACCGTCGTCGTGGCTCTGGGCGTGGGAGAACCTCAACGGCTACCCGGAGGCGGCGGTCGGCCTGGCCGGCCGGGTCCGGCAGCTGGGCCAGCAGTACGGCGTCCCCGAGCTGACCACCGCCGAGATGCCGCTCACCGCGGACCTGCCGGAGCGGCTCGTCGTCGCCGCCAAGTACCTCACCGGCCTCTACAGCCACTACTCGGGGGCCGTCGCCGGCGGCACCCGGGCGCTGCTGCTCATGGAGCACCCCTGGTTCACGCTGCCGGCGCCCACGAAGCTCGGGACCCTCGGGTCGATCGGCCAGGCGCTCGCGACGGGCATGGTCGTCGACCACGTCCGCGCGGTGCAGTCCTACGCACAGGTCCGCGGGGTGCCGCTGCGCTGGACCGCCCCCGACGCCCTCGAGCTGGCGCTCACCGACGGCCCGGGTCGCGTGCGGTTCGACGCACGGCGGAGGGTCGTCGGGCTCGACGGCTGACGCGCGGGCCGCGGGGCTGCGCAGCGGCTGCGGGGCTGCGGGGCTGCGCAGCGGCTGCGGAGCTGCGGGGCTGCGCAGCGGCTGCGCGGGTGCGCGGCTGCGCGGGTGCGGGGCTGCACTGGTGCACACCGGCTGCGGGGCTGCGCGGGTGCGGGCGGCAGGTTCGTACGGCGGTGGCTTCGTGGCACGGCGGTGCGAAAGAAGGCACCGCCACACGAGAAAGCCACCGCCGCACGCCTCCGAGGGCGTACGGCCGAGCCCACGCGCACCTCCGGTCGGGTCGGCGACGCACGGCGGCGACGTCGTGGCACGGCGGTGGCTTCATGGCACGGCGGTGCGAAAGAAGGCACCGCCACGCGAGAAGACCACCGCCGCACGAGCACAAGCCCGACGGGGCGCCTCCGGACGGGCCGTGGGGCGCCTCCGGCCGGGGTCGACGCGCCGACCGGACGACCCGCTTGCGGGGCCCGGGAGGGCGACCTAGACTCGCTCGCGTTCGAACACGTGTTCGACAGGAAGGCGGCCCGCGTGACTCCCCCGCACCCCTCGACCATGCACGAGCCCGTCGCCCTGTGGTTCGACGGCGAGGTGCCCGTGCGGCTCGTCCACGCCGGTCGGCGGTGGCGCGTCACCGACCGTCCGACCCGGCTCTGGGGCGAGCCGACCTACAGCCACGAGCTGCTCACGCACCCGCCGCGCGGCGTCGTCGGCTGGCGGTTCCAGGCCACGAGCACCGACCGCACCACCCACATGTTCGAGGTCGTCCGCGACGACGACGAGCACTGGCGCCTCACCCGCGTCTACGACTGACCCGCCCGCCCGTCCCGGCCCGCACGCGCACCCGCCACACGCCACCCGCACCCGCACCCGCACGCAGGGCGTCCACGACACGGCGCGGGTCAGGGCAGGCCGAGCAGGCGCAGGCCGGCCGCGGCGAGCGCCCCCACCACGACGACCACGAGGAACGGCGCCCGCAGCCACAACGCCACCGCGGCTGCCGCGAGCGCGCCGAGCCGGGCGTCGAGCACGAGCTCCTGCCCGGACGACACCGTGTTCGTCACCGTCAGCGACGCGAGCAGGCCGATGGTGAGGGTGCCGGCGATCCGGGCGACCCGGGGGTCCTCGAGCCAGGCGGCGGGCACGAGGTGCCCGAGCAGCTTGGTGACGTAGGCCGCCACGCAGGCGACGACGATCCAGCCCCAGAGGGTCACGACCGGTCCTCCCCGTTGCGGCCGACACCCTCACGGCCCGGACCCTCACGACGCGCACCGTCACGACCGGCACCACCACGGTCCGCACCGTCGCGGCCCGCCCCCGGCCCGCCGTCCGCCCCGAGCCCGCCGCCCGCCCCGGGCTCGACGTCGGGCTCGAGCCCCTCGCCCTCCGCGGCGGGCGACCCGCGCCGGGCCGACAGGACGCCCGCGCCCACCGCCACGACGGCGGCCACGATGACGGGCAGCCCGGGCGGCACCACGGGCACGACGAGCACGGTGGCGAGCGCGCAGGCCACGGCGACGGCTCCCGCCTCGCGGCCCCGGAGGCGCGGCCACAGCAACCCGAGGAACGCCGCGACCGCCGCACCGTCGAGTCCCCACCGGCGCGGGTCGCCGAGAGCGTCGCCCGCGAGGGCGCCGACGAGGGTGAAGAGGTTCCAGAGGACGAAGACGCCGACCCCGGTCACCCAGAAGGCCCGCCGCTGCTCGACGGGGTCGGTCTGCGCGGTGCTCGTCGCGAGGGACTCGTCGATGGTGACGTGGGCGGCGAGGGGGCGCCGCCATCCCCGGGGGCGCAGCAGCGCGGCGATCTGCATGCCGTAGACCGCGTTCCGCACGCCGAGCAGCGCGGCCGCCCCGGCCGCCGCCGCACCGGCCCCTCCCCCGCCGACCACGCCGACGAAGGCGAACTGCGACCCGCCCGAGAACAGGACCAGGCTCAGCACGCAGGTCTGCCACACGTCCAGCCCCGAGGCGACCGACAGCGCCCCGAACGACACCCCGTAGAGGCCCGTGGCCACCGCCACCGACAGGCCGACGCGCACCGCCGGCGAGCGCCGCAGCGGGATCGTCGTCACCGGGCCAGCCTAGGGTCGCGGGCGGTCCGTGACGGGGCCCGCCCGCGCCTCCGGCCGGCATGCACAGGTCGGGCTGTCCGTCAAGCCCGAACGTGGGGGGCAGGCGCCGACGCACCATGGTCGGGTCGACGCGTCCACGGCGCGGCGACCTCGGCACGGCCGCCGCCCGGGACGACGGCGACCGACCGCGAGCAGACCGCCCCGTCACGACGCGGGGCACCGACGCCAGGGGAGGGCACCATGAGCAGTTACGTCAGGGACAGCGCGGTACCGGCGGTCCGCATCGACCCGTACCGGAGGCGCGTCCACCGCATCGAGGTGCGCCTGCCCCGCCCGGTCCCCCGGCCGAGCAACGCGGACGCCCGCTACGCGGACTTCTTCGCCGCCTGAGGGCGGGCGGCGGGGGTGGCGACGCCTCGCGCCGAGAGCCGCCGGACGCGACAGCTCGCCGTCGACACGCCGTGGGTGAACGCTCACGCGTCCCGGCCGCCGCCGCTCCCGTCGCCTTGTCGCGACGAGGACAGCGGCGGCAGCCGGAGGCGGCAGCCGGAGGCGGCAGCCGGAGGCGGCAGCCGGAGGCGGCAGCCGGAGGCGCTCGGCCGTCAGGCGCGGAGCCAGACCGCCGTCTCGCCCGGCAGGCGCCCGTCGGCCCCGAGCGGTCCGCTCGCGAGCAGCACCTCGCTCCCGGGCAGGTCCACCGCCCCGGAGCCGAGGTTGAGCACCACGCGCCACCCGTTCGGCCGCTCGAACGCGAGCACGTCCGCGCCGGCACCGCCCGCGCCGTCGACCTCGAGCCACTCGAGCCGTTCCCCGGTCTGCAGCTCGTGCCGCAGGGCGAGGGCCCGGCGGTAGAGCGTGAGGGTCGAGGCTGGGTCGCCGTCCTGCGCCTCGACGGCGTACGCGGCGAACCACGCGGGCTGCGGCAGGTGCGCGCCGGCCTCGCCGAAGCCGTGGGACGGTCCGCTCGTGGTCCACGGCAGGGGCACCCGGCAGCCGTCACGTCCGGCGTCGACGCCCGGGTTGCGGAAGTACGACGGGTCCTGGCGCTCCGCGTGGGGGATGTCCGGGACCTCCTGCAGGCCGAGCTCCTCGCCCTGGTAGAGGTACGCCGAACCGGGCAGGGCGAGCATCGCGAGGGTCGCGGCGCGGGCCAGGCGCAGGCCGCGGGCGACGTCGACGACCGGTTCCGCGCCTCCGGACAGCAGCCAGGCGGTGCCCGCCTTCGTCGTGTCGTCGCCGCGCGGCGGCAGGCCGTAGCGGGTCGCGTGGCGGACGACGTCGTGGTTCGAGAACACCCACGTCGTCGACGAGCCGGACTCCTCGGCGGCGCGCAGGTTGCGCGAGATGATCTCGCGGAACGAGCGGGCGTCGGGGTCCGCCTCGAGCAGGTCGAAGTTGAACGCCTGGCCGAGGCCCGCCGAGCTGGCGTACCGGGCGCGTCGGGTGGGGGCGACCCACGCCTCGGCGACGGCGGTGCGGGCGGGCCGGTACTCCTCGAAGACGGCGCGCCACCCGGCGTACACCTCGTGCACCTCGTCGCGGTCCCACAGCGGGTGCTGCCCGTCGAGGGTCGTGCGGGCGTCGAGCTCGGCCTGCGTGGGCAGGTCGGCGGCGTCCGCGGCGACGTCCTTGACGAGGCCGTGGGCGACGTCCACGCGGAACCCGTCGACGCCGCGGTCGCTCCAGAAGCGCAGGGTGGCGAGGAAGTCCTCGCGCACCTCGGGGTTCGTCCAGTCGAGGTCGGGCTGCTCCTTCGCGAAGAAGTGCATGTACCACTGGCCGTCGCCGACGGGCTCCCAGCCGGGCCCGCCGAAGGTCGACGTCCAGTCCGACGGCGGCAGCTCGCCGTGCTCGCCGAGGCCGTCGCGGAACAGGTACCGGGCCCGCGCGGCGGACCCCTTCGGCGACGCCAGCGCCTCGCGGAACCAGGCGTGCCGGTCGGACGTGTGGTTCGGCACGAGGTCGACGACGACCCGCAGGCCGGCCGCGTGCAGCGCCGCGACCATCTCGTCGAAGTCGGCGAGGGTGCCCAGGCGCGGGTCGACGTCGCGGTAGTCGTCGACGTCGTAGCCGCCGTCGGCCAGGGCCGACGGGTAGAACGGGCTCAGCCACACGGCGTCGACGCCGAGCTCGCGCAGGTACGGCACCTTCGCGGTGACGCCGCGCAGGTCGCCGACGCCGTCGCCGTCGGAGTCCGCGAAGCTGCGCGGGTAGATCTGGTACACCGCGGCCTGGCGCCACCAGGTCGGGTCGTCGGTGAGGGTGACGGCGTCGGGGGTCTCGAGCACGGTCGTCATGGGGTGGGGGTGCCTCTCGTGGTGCGGTCGGTGCGGTCGGTGCGGTCGGTGCGGTGGTGGTCGGTGGGGCGGGCGTCGGCGACGCGACGGGCGGGGCGGGCCCGGGTCGCGACTCCGGCCCGCCCCGGACGTCACTTGATCGCGCCCTGCGTGACGCCCGCCATCACCCAGCGCTGGGTGAACAGGTAGACGACGATCGCGGGGGCCATGGCCATGAGGTACGACGCGAACGCGACGTCGTAGTCGGCCGAGAACTGCGTCTGGAAAATGTTCTGCAGCACGGGCAGGGTCTGCAGCGACGGGTCGGCGGTGATGAGCGACGGCATCGCGAAGTCGTTCCACGACGCGAGGAACGCGAAGATGCCGACGGTGGCGCTCATGGGGGCGAGCAGGGGGAACACGAGCTTCCAGAACACCTGCCAGGTGCTGGCGCCGTCGAGGCGGGCGCTCTCCTCGAGCTCCTCGGGGATCGACCGCAGGAACGCCGTGAACAGCAGCATCGAGAACGACAGCTGGAACATGACGTGCAGCAGTGCGACACCGGCCGGGTTGTCGAGGCCCACGAGCCCGGTGAGCTTGATCTGCGACAGCGCCACCACCGGGAACGGCAGGAACATCGACGCCAGCAGGTAGAAGAACGCGCCCTTGAAGAACTTCCGGTCCCAGTTGCGGACGATCGCGTACGACGCCATCGACGCGAGGGTCACCGTGCCGGCGACGGCGACCGCGGTGACGAGCACCGAGACCGTGAAGGCGCGGGGGAAGTCGGTGAGCGTCCACGCCGTCGCGAAGCTCGAGACGCTGAACGGGGCGGGCAGGCTGAACGCGTTGCCGTCGGCGGCCTGCGCGCTCGTCTTGAACGCCATCGTGACGGTGACGTAGAGCGGCACGAGCACGGTGAGGCTCGCGACGACGAGCAGCACGGTGCCGAGCACGTTCGAGCGTTCCTGGCCGACCCGGCCGGCACGGCGACGGCGCGTGCCGTCGGCGTCCCGGGAGCCGGAGGTGAGGGTGCGGGTGACGATCGCAGGGTTCGCCATCAGAGGGCCGCCTTTCCGCGCGTGAGCCGGAGTTGCACGAGGGAGATCGCGATCGCGATCACGAAGAAGACGGTCGCGTTCGCCATCTGGTAGGCGTAGTCGCCGCTGGTGAAGCCCGAGAAGATCGTCATCGCGATGCTGCGGGTCGAGGTGCCGGGCCCGCCGTTCGTGAGGCCGACGATGATGTCGTAGCTGTTGAGGAAGTTCTTGAAGCCGATGATCGTGTTGATGACGACGTAGCCGGCGACGAGCGGCAGCGTGATCGAGCGCAGCTGCGCCCACCCGCTGGCCCCGTCGAGGCTGCTCGCCTCGTACACCTCGCCGGGCACCGAGAGCAGCCCGGCGATGTAGATGAGCAGCGCACTGGGGATCGCCTGCCACGCGGTGACGACGACGATGCCGATCCACGCGGTGTCGGCGTCCGCGAGGAGGCTGCCCTGCAGGCCCGGGATCCCGAGGGCCGTGCCGAGGGCCGGCAGGGAGTTCGAGAACAGGAACTGGAAGACGTAGGCGATGATGATGCCCGACACCACCATGGGGATCACGAACACCGCGCGCAGCGCCGTCTTCGCCCGGATCCGCGAGGTCAGCCCGAGGGCCAGCGCGAACGCGAGCGCGTTGACGAGCAGCACGGTGACGAGCGCGAAGCCCATCGTGAAGCCGTACGAACCGAGGATCGCGGGATCGGTGACGAGCGCCGCGTAGTTCGTGAGCCCCACCATCTCGAAGTCGCCGAAGCCGATCGAGTTCGTGAAGCTGTAGAAGACGCCCATCGCGGCGGGCAGCGTGATGGCGAGGGTGAACACGACGAGCGTGGGCAGCAGGAACGCGTAGAAGACGGGGTCGACGCGGCGGCCGCGGCGACGCCCGGCCGGGCGCGAACCGGCGGACGCGGGGGTCGCGGGCGCGCCGAGCGGCCCGGTCGCGGCGGTGGCGGCGGTGGCGGCGGTCGCGGCGCGGGAGCCGACGGCGGCGCTCATGCGCGGAACGCCAGACGACGCCAGTCGGCGTCCATCGTGCGGAGGGTCCGGGCGGGGTCGGCACCGGTGACGATGCCCTGGACGTAGTTCTCGGCGGGGATCGTCAACGGGATCGCCTTCCCGGCGCCCTGGTAGAAGCGCGCCTCGTCGTAGTACCGCTGCATGCCGACGATGCGCTCGTCGGTGACGGCGGGCGCCGTCGTGGTCGTGCCGAACGCGAGGAACTCGCGGTTGTAGGCGTCCTGCACCTCGGGCTGCATGAGGTACCTCAGGAACTCGCGGGCCGCCTCCTGCTTGCGCGACGACTCCGGGATCCACAGCGCCAGGTCGAGATTGACGCGCACCTTGCGGTCCGCGGGGTCCTCGGTGACCGGCAGCGGGAACGTGCCGATGCGCGCCTCCGGGTTCGTCTTCGCGATCTCGCCGAGCGCCCACGGGCCCTGCATGAGCATCGCGGCCTGCCCCTGCGCCATGGCGAGGTTGCCGTCGCCGTAGCCGCGCGAGGCCCGGTTCGCGTTCGACCGCTCGGCGAGCTGCAGCATGCGGTCGACGGGCTCCGCGAAGTCGCGCTCGAACGACACGGACGAGCCACGGCCGACCTCGGTGCCCTGCTCGGACATCTCGGCGAAGAACGCGGCGACGTCGAGCATGCCGCCCGTCGTGTAGTCGAAGAGGCCCTGCGACACCGTCCACGGCTCGCGGAAGGTGCTGTAGATCGGGTCGACGCCGGCGGCACGGAAGGCGTCGCACGCGGCGAGCAGCTGCGTCCACGTCTCGGGCACGGCGACGCCGACCCGCTCGAACAGGTCCACGTCGTAGATGACGCTCGCCGCCGTGATCGAGTACGGCAGCACGCTCGTCCGCCCCGGGTAGGTGGCGTACTGGTCGACGAGCTCCTGCACCTCGGGCCGGATGCGCGAGGCCTCGGGCAGGTCGGCCAGGTCGCTGAGGGCGCCGCGCTCCATGAATCGCGCCATCTCGAGGTTGTAGGTGAACGCGGCGACGTCCGGCGGGTTCCCGCGGACGAAGCCGGCCGCGATGCCCGACGTCGAGTCGTGCACCACGCGGACCGCCGACTGCGAGTCGTTGAAGCGCTGCACGAGCTCGGCGAAGTAGGGGACCGCCTCGGGCTTGGTCTGGTAGAAGGTGATCTCGGTCACGCGGGACCGGGCGGCGCCGCCTGCCCCGAGGGAGGGCGAGCAGCCGGCGAGGGCGAGGGCGGCCCCGACGCCGCCGAGGCCGGCGAGCAGGGTGCGGCGGCTGAGGCCGCCGGGTGGCGCCTGGCGACCGGACGCGGTCGGCCGCGCGGACGGCAGAGGGGGTGTGGGCACGTCGTCGTCTCCCGGGGGTGGGGTCCGGCGTCGCTGCCGGACGGGGTCGAGGGGTGGTGCGGGTGGTGCGGTGGTGCGGGTGGTGCGGTGTCGCAGTCGTGCGGGTCCGTTGATCCAGGACCTAGATCAAGAACCTAGATCAAGTCGCGCCGTGGCACCATGTCCCCGCCGGACTTTCTCGCAGACCGGCTCTCGGACCCCGCCCGGCGGACCGCGACGGCCGCGACGGGAGGGGCACGCGTGAGCGTCGGACAGGGCACGGGCACGGGCACGGGCACGGGCACGGGCGCCACCTCGCCCAGCGTGCTGCGCACCATGAACGCCGCCTCCGTGCTGCGCCTCGCCTGGACCCGCGACGTCGTCACCGCCAGCGACCTCGTCGCCGAGACCGGGCTCAGCCGGTCCACCGTCATCGGCGTCTGCGACGACCTGCTCGACCGTGGCTGGTTCACCCTGCTGCCCGACGCCCGCTCCACCGACGCCTACCGCAAGGGCCGCCCCGCCCGACGCTGGGCGCTCGCGCACCGCGCCGGGCTCGTCGTCGGCGTCGACGCCGGGCAGCACCACGTCACCGCGCGGGTCGCCGACCTGCACGGCACCACGCTCGGCCAGGCCGAGGTCCGCCTGCCCGCCGACCTCGTCGGCGCCGCGGGGGCCGGGGCCGGAGGCGCGGGTACGGCCCCGACGCCCGTCGCGACGGGCGGGGCGGGCCCGACCCGCGCCTCCGGCCCCGCCGTCACGGACGCGACGAGCGCGACCGACCCGGCCCGCTCCTCCGGCCCGCTCGGGGCGCACGACGCCGCGCGCGTCGCCGGCGCGCACGTGATCGCGACCGACCCCGAGGACGCGGCCCGCCGCGACGCCGCCCGCCGGGAGGCCGTCGCCGGCGTCGTCCGGGACGCCCTCGCCGACGCCGACGCCACGGAGGACGCCGTGCTCGCCATCGTCGTCGGCGTGCCCGCGCCGGTCGACGCCGCGGGCCGGTCTCCCGTCGAGGTCGCCAGCGACTTCTGGCTGCGCATGAACCCCTCCTACGTCGACCGCCTCGCCCTCGGACGTGCGACGGTCGTCGTCGAGAACGACGCCAACCTCGCCGCGCTCGCCGAGACCGACGCCCCCCACGGGCTCGGCACCGGGTCGAGCGTCACCCTGCTCGCCGGGGAACGCTTCGGCGCCGGCCTCGTCCTCGACGGCGGGCTGCGACGCGGCGCCCGGGGGGCGGCGGGCGAGATGCGCCTGCTCGACCTCGTCGAGGGCGTCGGCAGCTCCGACGGGATCGGCGCCGTGCTCCGCGACTGGGCGCGCGAGGACCGGGCCGCCGGGCGGGTCCCCGACGGCACGCCGCTCGCCGCCGTGCCCGTCGACGACCTCGCCGCACCGGCCGTGCTCGCCGCCGCGGACGCCGGCGACCCCACCGCACTCGCCCTCGTCGAGCGGCTCGCGCAGCGGCTCGCGCGGATCGGCGCCGTCCTCAGCGGGCTCCTCGACGTCGACCGCATCGTCGTCGCCGGAGCCGTCGCGCCCTCGATCGGACTGCTCGTCTCGCGCACGACTCCGCACCTCGCCGCGCTCTCGTACCGGCAGCCGCCCGAGGTGCTCGCGTCCCGACTGGGCGAGCACGTCGTCACCGTGGGAGCCGTCGCGCGCGCCCTCGCCCACGTCCGTGAGCACGCGCTCGAGCTCGCGCTGCCCGGGGCCGCGCGCGCCTGACCGGTGCGCCTGACGGGCGCGCCTCGAACGCGCCTCGGACGCCCGCGCACGGCCGACGGGTGCGCCTGACGGGCGCGCGCGCACGCCTGACGCTAGCGAGGCGACCCGTCCGGGCGGTCACGGCGGGCCCGCTGCCCCGCGCGGGTCACCTCGCGGCACGGGAGGGTGGACCGGGCGCGTCGAGGGCCGGAGGCGCGGGGGACGCCGACAGGCTGGGAGCGTTCTCGGGTTGCAGGGCGATCATGACCGCACCGGTGCCGACGGAGGTCCCCGCCCGCCGCCCCGTGCCGGGTGCGCGCAGCCCGGCGCGCCACAGGGAGGAGTCGCCGTGACCGTCACCGCCGACATGCTGCGCAGTCACCCCGGATACCACGGTGGCGTCGACGAGGAGGCCCTCGCCGCGTGCATCGACGCCGTCGCCGAGTGCGCCACCGCGTGCACCGCCTGCGTCGACGCCTGCCTCGCGGACGACGATCCCTCGCGCCTGCGCGCCACGATCCGCGCCGACCAGGACTGCGCCGACGTCTGCTCGACGACGGCGACGGTCCTCTCGCGCCGGACCGAGCCCGACGTCAACGTGCTGCGCGCCCTGCTCGAGGCCTGCCGGGTCGCCTGCCGCCGCAGCGTCGACGCCGCCCGCGAGCACGCCGACCGGAACGACCACTGCCGCGTCTGCACCGGGGCCGCCCGCCGCGCCGAGGACGCCTGCACCACCCTGCTGCGCCGCCTCTGACCGCCGCCCCTCGGACCCCGCCGCCGGCCGCCACCCCTCGGCCGCCGCCCCTCGAGATGCCCCAACTGGGGCGACTCGACCCGCCCAGACCCCGAACAGTGGCATCTCGACCGATCCACGCACCCGCGCCGCGCGCGACCCGACCACCACCGCGCCCGAGATGCCCCAACTGGGGCGACTCGACCCGCCCAGACCCCGAACAGTGGCATCTCGACCCCCGCACCCGCGGCCCGCGCACCCGCGACCCGCGCGAGGCATCTCGGCCGCGACGTGCACACCGTGCACTACTCCGTCGTGACCGCCCCGGCACCGTGCGCCGGTGGAACGGACGCGACCCGCGACTCCGGCGTGTGATGGCCCCATGGAGAACCTGCCCCTCTGGGCGCTCGCGCTGATCTTCGTCGCCGCCGCCGCGGTGACCTGGGTCGCCGGCGTCCAGCTGTCGAAGACCGTCGACGTGCTCGACGCCCGCCTGCACGTCGGGAGCGCGCTCGGCGGCCTCGTCGTCCTCGCCGTCGCCACGAACCTGCCCGAGATCGCGATCACCGTCAGCGCCGCCCTGCAGGGCGACGTGTCGGTGGCGGTGGGCAACATCCTCGGCGGCATCGCGATCCAGACGGTCGTGCTCGTCGTCCTCGACGTCGGGGGCCGGAGGCGCGGCGGACGCGACCCGCTCACCCACCGTGCCGCCTCGCTCACCCTGGTCATCGAGGGCGTCGTCGTCGTCGCGGTGCTCACCGCCGTCGTCGCGGGCAGCCAACTGCCCGACGGGCTCGTGTTCCTGCGGCTCACGCCGGACGTCGTGCTCATCGCGGCGCTCTGGATCGTCGGCCTGCTGCTCGTGCAGCGCGCCGGACGGGGCCTGCCCTGGCACGAGGACGGACGGGCGCCCGGCGCCACCGGGCACGCGTCGCACCCCCACCGGCACCGGCGGGGCGTGCGGCACGGGACGGGGTCCGGGGCCGGGTCCGGGTCAGGGTCCGGCTCAGCGAAGACGAAGACGAAGACGAAGCAGATGAGCACCGCGAAGGCCGCGATCGTCTTCGCAGCGTCCGCCCTGGCGACCCTCGTCGCGGGCGTGGTGCTCGAGCGCAGCGGTGACGCCGCCTCGTCGCAGCTGGGACTCTCGGGCGTCCTCTTCGGGGCGACGGTGCTGGCGCTGGCGACGTCGCTGCCCGAGATCTCGACCGGGCTGCAGGCGGTGCGGCAGGGCGACGACGAGCTCGCCGTCAGCGACATCTTCGGCGGCAACGCGTTCCTGCCGGTGCTGTTCCTCGTCGCGACGGTGATCTCGGGGCAGGCGGTGCTGCCGAGCGCGGACGCGTCGAACGTCTTCCTCACGGCGGTCGCGGCGCTGCTGACGCTGGTCTACGTGGTGGGCCTGCTCTTCCGGCCGCAGCGGCGCGTGCTCGGCATGGGCGTCGACTCCTTCGTCGTCCTCGTGCTCTACCTCGTGGGCCTCGGCGGGCTGTTCGCGATCGCGGGCTGACGGGCCGGAGGCGCAGGGCGGCCGCGTACCCCGGTGACGGGCGGGGCGGGGCGCGGGAGGCGCCTCCGGCCCCGTCGCACCGGGGGTGCGGGACGTGTGCGACGCCGTGGTCGTACCCCGTCCTGGCGGACGACGTGTCCACGATGCGCACAGTTCGGGCAACTAGTTAGAAGACCTAGCGATCCGGTGCGATGCTCTACAGGTACCGATTCACGGCGGTACGGCACCGCTCCGGCGGGGCCCGCACCACACCCGACCAAGACCGTTCCGCAGGCGCCGCAGGGGCGCCAGAGAAGAGCAGGACATGTCGTTCCCGACGCTGCACGGACCCGCCGTGCACACCCGCCGCACCCCCTCGCCGTTCAGCGAGGTCCGCGCCACCGAGCGCCAGAAGACCCTCCTCGTCATCGCGACGAGCGCCGTCGCCGCGAGCAGCACGCTGGTCGCCGCCCTCCTCGTGAGCCTGGGCGTGACCGCGTGAACGACGACAGCACCTACGTCGAGCTCGCCCCGACCGAGCCCATCGACATCAGCGCCCTCCTGGCGGGCGAGCTGTGAGCTCGTTCGGCGCCCGCATCCTCGCCCCCGCCGCGGTGGACGACTTCGTGCCCTACTTCGACACGACCGTCACCGACGACGACCTCGACTGACGACCAGGAGACCGACATGGAACCCCAGCTCCCCGAGCTCGACACGCTCGTCCACCCCGACCTGAAGCACTACGTCGCGAAGAACTTCCCCTTCGCGGCCGGTGCCACCGACGCCGACCTCACCTAGGTCGCACGGCGCCGCAGCGCCACCACCCGGTCCGTACCAGGGACCCGCAGCGCGGGACTCCGACGAGGGCCACACGAACGAGGGCCTCCCCCACCGGGGAGGCCCTCGTCGCGTTCCCGGGGGTGCCACGGGTGGCGACGAGGTGCCGCCGCGCGGGGTCCTGGGTCGTCGAGGTGCCCCCGCGCGGGGTCCCGCGCCGTCGAGGTGCCCCACCTGGGGCGTCTCGACCCGGGCGGGCCGGCAGGCAGCGCGACGAGATGCCACTACGCGGGGTCCTGCGCCGGCGAGATGCCCCACCTGGAGCGTCTCGACCCGGGCGGGCCGGAGGCGCACCCCTCGCCCGGAGGACCGGCGGGTGACGCGGGCGCCCGGCCGCGCGCCTCCGGCCCCTCCCCCCTCGCTAGGGTCGCAACATGCACGCGCTGCCCGACGGAGCCCTCCGGATCGTCCACCTCAGCGACGCCCACCTCACCGGCGACGGTTCCCTGCACCAGGGAGTCGTCGACACGACCGCGGCGCTCGACCGGGTCCTCGCCGAGGCCGACCGGGTGCCCGGCGCGCGGCTGCTCGTGGGGTCCGGCGACCTCTCGGACGACGGCAGCGTCGCCTCGTACGAGGCCCTCCGGTCGCGGGCGTCCGCATGGGCCGGACGCCACGGTGCGCACGTCGCCCTCGTGCCCGGCAACCACGACCTGCGCGGCGGGTTCGCGGCGGTCCTCGGGCACGGGCACGGGCGCGGGGGTGGGCGTGGTGGTGACGGAGGCGGCGCCGACCTGCGCGCGGCGGCCGACTCGCGGGCAGGCGACTCCGTGGCGAGCGCACGCGAGGCCGACTCGCGGGCAGCCGACCTGCGCGCGACCGACGGTCCGCCCGAGGGCGTCGAGCCGGGGCCGGTGGACGGTGCGTCCGAGGTCGACGGCTGGCGGGTCGTCACCCTCGACACCTCGGTGCCACGGGCGGGGTACGGCCTGCTCCGCGACGCGCAGCTCGACCGGTTGCGCGACCTGCTCAGCACTCCCGCACGCCGCGGCACCGTCCTCGTGCTGCACCACCCGCCGCTGCCCGCCCCCACGACGCTGCACGAGTCCCTCGCGCTGCAACGGCCGGAGGCGTTGGGCCGCGTGATCGAGGGAACGGACGTCCGCGTCGTCCTCGCCGGCCACTACCACCACCACGTGGCGGGGTCGCTCGTCGGGGTGCCCGTGCTCGTGGCCCCCGGCGTCGCCAACGACACCGACGTGCTGGCCGCGCCGGGGACGGAGCGTGCGGTGCGGGGCTCCGGCTTCCTCGTCGTCGACGTGCACCCGGACGGCACCGTCCGGTCGACGCCGGTGCGCGTCGCCGGGCCGGACGACGGGTCGACCGTGTTCGAGCTCGACGAGGAGCGGACCGCCGCCATCGCGGCCGCGGCCGGGGTCCCGCGGGGCTGAGCCGCCCCGTGCCGGGGACGTCCGGGGCGGACCCGTGCCCGCACCTCCGGTCATCGGGGTCCGGGCTTCCGGGCTCAGGCACCACGAAGTTCGCTGGGCACCGCGAACGTCGACGGTGCCGAGCGAACTTCGTGGTGCCGGGCCCGGTGGCAGCGCGGCCGGACCTTCACCTCCACCCCCTGCTGCCCCTCGCACGCCACGAAGTGCCCGTCGAGCCGCGGAAGTTCCTGGCTCGACGGGCAGTTCCTGGTTCCGAACCCGGGTGACCGCCGCACCCGCGCCTCCGGGCCGCACCCGCACCTCCGGGCCGCACCCGCACCTCCGGACCCCGCCGCCTCAGGGCACGAGCGTCTGCGCGAGGCTGCCGCGACCGGCCTCGAGCCGCACCTCGGCGAGCGCGCCGAGCACGAGGGGCATCTGCGGCGGCTGGTGCCCGGTGTCCACGTCGAGTACGACCGGGATCCCGAGGTCGCCGAGGGCGTGACGGACGGCGTCCTCCTGGGTGAGCCCGTCGACGTCGGGGGCGGTGGTCCGCCCCACGAGGACCGCCGTCGCGGGCTCGAACCAGCCGGCGAGGCGCAGCGACCACAGCAGCCGGAGCACCGTGGCCGCGTCCGCCGCGGACGCCTCCAGGTGCACGACGAGCCCCTCGGGCGCGTGACGGCGTGCGAACCCCGGGACGTCGCCGTACCGCGACCCGGCCAGCAGGGACACCGTCTCGAGGCACCCGCCGACGAGCCGGCCGGTGGCGTGCACGTCGCGTCCGTCGAGGGACCGCCACCGGGTGGGCTCCTCGCACGCGGTCGCGGCGTCGAGCGGTTCGTCGGCCCAGGCGCCCCAGGGGCGGGAGCGGCGGTGCGCGGCGGCGTGCTGCACCACGGTGCCGCCCTCGGCGAGCGCGGCGACGTCGGTCCAGCGGGCGAGGCCGTCGGGCAGCTCCCAGGGCTCGTCCATGAGGTTCGCGCCGTGCAGGGTCGCGACCCCGGTGGTGATCGTCAGCGGCAGCAGCAGCGTCGAGAGGTCAGACCAGCCGACGAACCAGGGCGCACCCGTCGGGACGTCGTCCCCGGCGAGCGCGGACCAGTCGAGACGGTCGACGAGCTCGACCGCGAGGTCGCCGCCCCACGGGGGCAGGACGGCGCCGGGGCGCGACGCGAACGCGGCCCGCAGCTCGTCGAGCCGCTCGTCGACGGTGCCCGCGACGAGGCCGCCGGTCCGGGCCAGGGGACCCTCGTGCACCTCGAACCCGCGCCCGCGCAGGTCGGCGACGGCACGGTCGAGGCGGTCGTGCAGCTCGGGCGGCACCCCCGAGGACGGCGCCGGCACCTCGACGCGGTCGCCGGCTCGGAGGGGCCTCGGGTAGCGGATGCCTGCCATCGGGCGAGGGTACCGGGCCCCGGGCCCCGGGCCCCAGTTCTCGGCCCGGTCGCGGGCCGGAGGCGCGTCCACCGTCCGGCGGCCCGGCCCTGCCCCGCGGGCCGGAGGCGCGACCAGCGTCGGTCGGCCGCCCCGCCCCGCCCCGGGCCCGGGCCCGGGCCCGAGCGACACCCGTCGGGCAGGAGTGGTCGGGCTCGGCCTAGGCTCGACCGCGATGCGCGACGACGACGTCCCACCCCCTCCCGGCGACCTGCCCCCTCCGCCACCGGACGAGCCCACCGACACCGGCGACACCGGCGACCCCGACCACAGCCCTTGGACGGGCCGCCGCGCCGCGGTCCTCACCATCGGCCTCGTCGTCGGCATCTCGCCGTTCGCGACGGACGCGTACATCGCCGGGTTCCCGGCGATGGCCGCGGAGCTGGGCACGTCGCCGGCCGCGGTGCAGCTGACGCTGACCGCGTTCCTCGTGTCGTTCGCGCTGGGGCAGATCGTGATCGGCCCGGTGAGCGACGGCAGCGGCCGGAGGCGCGTCCTCCTGCTCGGGACGCTCGCCTTCACGGTCGGCTCGGTCGCCTGCGCGCTCGCCCCCGACGTGACGACCCTGGTCGTGGCGCGGGTCGTGCAGGGCCTCGGCGGTGCGGCCGGGTCCGTGGCCGCCCGGGCGATGGTCGGCGACACGACGACGGGCGTCGCCCGCAGCCGGCTGTTCTCCACGCTCGCGGCGCTCAACTCGCTGGGACCGGTGGTCGCGCCGCTGGTCGGCGGCCTGCTGCTCACGGCGTCCTCGTGGCGGGCGGTGTTCGTGCTGCTCGCGGTGCTCGGCGCGACCCTGACGGTGGCCGCGTGGCGGCTACTGCCCGAGACGCTGCCCGCACCGCCGCCCGGGGGTGCCCGACTGGGCGCGGCCCTGGGGAGGATGAGCGACCTGCTCGCGATCCCCCGGTTCCGCGCGTACCTCGTGACGGGCTGCGCGGCGACGATCGGCTTCTTCTCGTACATCGCCACGTCGTCGTTCGTGTTCCAGGAGCAGTTCGGCTTCTCGGAGCAGCTCTACTCCGTCGTCTTCGCCTCGAACGCGTCGTGCATGATCGCGTCGACGCTGCTGTTCCGCCGGCTCGTGGGTCGGGTGCCCGAGGACCGCCTCTTCACGATCGGCCTCGTCACGTGCACGCTCGCGTCGGCGGTGGTGCTCACCGGCGCCCTCACCGGGGCGGGGGCGGCCGTCGTCTGGCCCGCGCTCGCGCTCGTCACCGCGGGCTGGGGGTGGGTGATCCCGGGCTCGATCACGCTGACCCAGGCGCTCGGCCACCGCACCCCGGGCACCGCGGCGGCGCTCGCGGGCGGCCTCCAGTTCGGCCTCGGCGGACTCGCCACCCCGCTCGCGGGGGCGCTCGGCGGGACGGCAGTGGCGATGGGCTCGCTCATGCTCGGCTTCCTCGCGGCGGGGCTCGCGGTGCAGCTGTGGGCGTCGGGGCGCGCCCGGCGCGGCTGACGGGGCGGGCGCGGGGCGCGCCTCCGGCCGCTGCCGCCGCCGTACGGGTCCAGCTCGCCGCGCCCGCCGCCGCCCCTTCCCCCTTCGGCGGTGGCCTTCTCGCACGGCGGTGGCCTTCTCAGCACCGCCGCGCGACGAAGCCCCCGCCGTACGGGCGAGAGCACTCGGACACGGGCGCAGGAGGCGCGCGCCGCGTCGGCGGCACCGGCCACACTGGACGCATGGTCGCCCTCCTGCCGGTCCGGCGCGTCGAGGAGCACCCGCTCGCGCCGTTCGACCGCGACACGTGGCCCGGGACCCTCGCGCCCGTGCGCCAGGTGCTCGACGACGGCCTCGACCTCGGGACGGTGACCGTGCTCACCGGGGACAACGGCTCGGGCAAGTCGACCCTGCTCGAGGGGATCGCCACCGCCTACGGCCTCAACGCCGAGGGAGGCTCGACGGGCGCGCAGCACACGACCCGCGCCTCGGAGTCGCCGCTCGGCGAGCACCTGCTGCTCGTGCGCGGCGCGGGGGCGTCGAAGCGCGGCTTCTTCCTGAGGGCCGAGACGATGCACGGCTTCTACAGCTACCTCGAGGGCGTCGGCATCGGCGGGCCCCTGCACGAGCGGAGCCACGGCGAGTCGTTCCTCGACCTCGTGTCCGAGCGCGTGTTCCTCGGCGGCCTGTGGCTGCTCGACGAACCGGAGTCGGCGCTGTCGCTGCCGGGCTGCCTCGCCCTGCTCGGGCTGCTCGGCGACCTCACGGCCCGCGGCGCCCAGGTGGTGCTGTCGACGCACTCGCCCGTGCTGGCCGCGTTCCCCGGGGCCGACCTCTACGAGGTGGGCCCGTGGGGGCTGCGGCGCTCGGGCTACGACGACCTCGACCTCGTGCGGGGCTGGCGGGCGTTCCTCGACGCCCCGGGGCGGTACCTGAGGCACCTCGGCTGACGCGCCGCCGCGCTCAGAGGACCTGGGCGAGGAACCCCTTCAGCCGGTCGGTGCGCGGCGCGTCGAACACCGTCGCGGGGTCGCCGGACTCGACGACCACGCCGCGGTCCATGAACACCACCTGGTCGGCGGCGGACCGGGCGAAGCCCATCTCGTGGGTGACGACGAGCATCGTCATCCCCCCGTCGGCGAGGCCGCGCATGAGGTCGAGCACGCCCTTGACGAGCTCGGGGTCGAGGGCGCTGGTGGCCTCGTCGAAGAGCATCACCTCGGGTTCGAGGGCGAGCGCGCGGGCGATGGCGACGCGCTGCTTCTGCCCGCCCGACAGGGAGGCGGGCCGCACGTCCGCCTTGTCCGCGAGGCCGACCTCGGCGAGGCGCCGGTGGGCCACCTCGACGGCGTCGGCCCGCGACAGTCGTCTCACGCGGCGCAGCGGCAGCACGAGGTTGTCGAGGACCGTGCGGTGCGGGAAGAGGTTGAAGTGCTGGAACACCATGCCCACCCGCCGTCGCAGCGCGTCCTCCGGCCCCTGCAGCACGTCGGTGCCGTCGAGCAGCACCGCCCCGCCCGAGGCGGCCTCGAGCCGGTCGACGCAGCGCAGCACGGTCGACTTGCCCGAGCCCGAGGGTCCGATCAGGCAGGTGGTCGTGCCGGCCGGCACGACGAGGTCGATGCCGTGCAGCACACGGGTCTCGCCGAAGTCCTTGGTGAGGCCGCGGATCTCGAGGGAGCCTCCCGCGGGGACGACGGGGGCGGGGACGGCGGCGGTGTCGACGAGGGTCACGAGAGCGCTCCTTCACGGGCGGATGCGGGTGCGGGTGAGCCGGCGGGGGCGGGCGGTCCGACGACGGGGGTGCCGGAGGCGGCGGGCCCGGCCGCGAGGACCGGGTCGGCCGAGGCGCTCACCGGGGACGCGCCTCCGGCGCCCGACGCGGCCGACCCGCCGGCGGGCGTGCCGCCCGGCGCCGCGGGCCGGCCGCGCCGGGGCCCCGGGCGCCGCCCCTCGCGCAGCCGCCGGTCGACGAGGTTCACGAGGTGCGTGAGCGGCACCGTGATGACGAGGTAGAAGATGCCCGCGAGCACGAGCGGCGACAGGTTGCCGTTGGTGACGGCGGCGTCCTGCCCGATGCGGAACAGCTCGCGCTGCGACGTGATCAGCCCGAGGAAGTACACCAGCGACGAGTCCTTGACGATGGCGATGAACTGGTTGACCAGCGACGGCAGGACCTGTCGGACGCCCTGCGGGACGACGACGAGGCGCATCGAGTCGCGGTGGCTCATGCCGAGGGCGCGGGCTCCCTCCAGCTGACCGCGGTCCACCGCGAGGATGCCGGCGCGGAAGATCTCACCGATGTACGCGCTCGCGATGAGCGCCAGGGCGAGGATCCCCAACGGGTACGGGTTGCCGCGCGTGAAGGGGGACACGAGCGGGGCGAGGCCGGTGCCGATGAGCAGGATCGTGAGGATCGCGGGCAGGCCGCGGAACACGTCCGTGTAGACCCGGCTGACGATCCGGGGCAGCCGGTGCCTGCTGGTGCCCATGAGCGCCAGGCCGAGTCCGACCACCACGCCGACGACGGTGGCGGTGAGCGCCAGGAGCAGCGTGTTCCACACCCCGTAGGCGAGCATGTCGGGCAGGGTGCGCAGCATCGACTCGACGTCGAAGAAGCTGCGCGCGAGGGCGGCGAACGTGGCGGCGGGGTCCACGGCGTCACTCCCCGTCGGGCTGGAACTGCTCGGGGACCGGCTGGTCGGGGAAGTACCGCTGGTCGATCTCGAGCCACGTGCCGTCGGCGACGATGTCGGCGAGGGCGTCGTCGACGGCGTCCTTGAGCGCCGTGTTGCCCTTCTTCACCGGGAAGCCGACCGGGAACTCGGGCACGGCCACGTTGATCGCCACCGACTGGCTGCCTCCCGACGCCTCGGCGTACTCCTCGGCGACGGGGAAGTCGAGGAAGTGCGCGTCGACCGTGCCCGCGGTGAGCGCGGCGACCGCGCTGTTGTTGTCGGGGAAGCGCACCAGCTCGGCGCCGGTGAAGTTCTCCTGCGCGTAACTGTCCTGGATGGTGCCCTGCACGATGCCGAGCCGCTTGCCGTCGAGCGAGGACTCGTCGTCGGTGATGCCCGACCCCTCGGCGGCGAGCACCGAGATGTACCCGATGAAGTAGTGGCTGCTGTAGTCGACGGTGCCGCGCCGCTCCTCCGTGTCGCTGATGGACGCGGCGGCGAGGTCGAGCTGGCCGTTCGCGACGGCGGGCAGCAGTGCCGAGAACTCCTGCGTCACGAACTCGGGCTCGAGGCCGAGGCGCTCGGCGACCTCGCGCGCCATCTCGACGTCGAAGCCCTTGAGCTCGCCCTGGTCGGTGTAGGCGTACGGCTTGGTGTCACCGGTGGTGCCGATGCGGAGCGTGCCGGCGGTGAGGGTGCCCAGCTCGTTCGAGGCCTGCGCGCTGCCGGCGCAGCCCGTGAGGGCGAGGCCGAGTGCGGCGAGCGCCCCGGTCACGGCGAGGCGGGTGCGGGGGGTGCGATGGGGGGTCATGCTGCTCTCCTGTCGGTGTCGTCGGGGGTGCCGGAGGCGGGGGTCGCGTCCGGTGCGGGGGTGCCGGAGGCGGGGGTCGCGTCCGGTGCGGGGGTGCCGGAGGCGCCGGTCGCGTCCGGTGCGGGGGTGCCGGAGGCGCCGGTCGCGCCGGTCGCGGGCACCGCGGGGTGCGGTTCGCGGGGCCGTCCGGGCTCGTCGAGCCACGAGCTGCCGTCGAAGGGACGGTCGGGGTCGAGGAACGAGATGTCGGTGAACGGCTGCTCGTCGGTGGCGAGCTGGGCGAGCAGCTCGCCGATGGCGGGGGCGTGCTTGAAGCCGTGGCCGCTGTCGCCGCCGGCGACGACGAGCCGCCGGTCGCCGCCGGGACTGCCGAGCACGAACTGCCGGTCGGGCGAGTTGGTGACCATGCACGGGATCGCGCGGGCGGGCCGGGGGTCGAGGCCCGGGAAGGCCCGGGCGACCGCGGCGGAGAGCTGGTCGGTGTCGCGTGCCGGGCGGATGTAGCGGTCGACGGTGTCCGCCTCGGTGTCGTCGAACGCGCCTCCGGAGTCCTCGAGGCCGATCTTGACGGCGTACCCGTCGCCGTCCGTGGCGTCCGCACCGTGCCCCCAGAGGGTGGTGCCGTCGGGCAGCTGACGGATGAAGACGGGGAACGCCGCGAGGTCGAAGTCACCGCCGGGGGCGGTCGCCTCGGGCGTCGGGCCCTCGAACCAGAACAGCGGGGTGCGGCGGGCCACGAGCGGCAGGTCGACGACCTGCGGCGTCCACGCTCCGAGCGCGACGACCGCCCGGGGGGCCCGGATCTCACGCCCGCCGGCGGTGACCACGACGCCGCCGTCGACGAGGGAGACGTCGGTGACGCGGGTGTCGAGCAGCACGGTCGCGCCGAGCTCCTCGGCCGCGCGGACCGCGGCACGGACGCCCGCCTCGGGGTAGGTGACGCCCGCGGCCGGGTCCCACACGCCGACGTCGTCCGGGCCGAGGCCCGCGTACTGCGGGAACCGCGCCACCAGCTCGTCGTGCTCGAGCAGCTCGGCGTCGAGCCCGGCCTCCTCGACGGCGCGCAGGGTGCCGGCGACGACGTGCCCGTCGCGGGGACCGACCATGATCCCGCCCGTCTGGCGCAGCAGCGTCTGGCCGGTGCGGTCGCCGAGCTCGTGCCACAGGTCGCGGGCGCGGGTGGCGATCGGGGCGAGGCCGGGGTGCTCCATGCAGGCGATGCGGAACAGCCGCGTCGCGCCGTGCGTCGAGCCGAGCACGTGGCCGGCGCCGAAGCGCTCGACGCCGACGACGCGGAGGCCGCGGGCCGCGAGGCGCCACAGGGCCTGGGAACCCCAGGCACCGAGGCCGACGACGACGACGTCGGCCTCGGTCACGGCGGGGGCGGTGGTGCTGGACGGGGTCATGCGGCGACCTCTTCTCTCGCGGGGGCGGGCCCGGTGCGGCGGTGCCGACCGTGACCCGTGAGGGGGGTGCCGTCAGTCTGTTGATGTGCGACTTGTGTCGCCAAATACCGATGAGCGATCATCTGGTACGCAGCGCGTATGAGACGCCCGGCTCCCCCGGCCCGACGGGGACCGGGCCCGACGGGCGGAGGCCCCGTGGAGATCCGAGAGCTCACCTACTTCGTGGCGGTCGCCGAGGACCTCTCGTTCACGCGCGCCGCCGCACGACTGCAGATGAGCCAGCCACCGCTCAGCCAGGCGATCACCAGGCTCGAGGCCAAGCTCGGCACCCGGTTGTTCGAGCGGCAGGCGCGCACCGCACCGCGGCTCACGCCCGCGGGGCAGCTGCTCAAGCGCGAGGCGAAGCGGATCCTGCAGCAGATCGAACAGACCGAGTCGCTGCTCGACGACGTCGTCGCCGACGTCGAACCGCTGCGGGTCGGCTGCATCAGCTCGGTCCTCGCCGGGCTGCTGCCGAGCGTCGTCCGCCCCTTCCGCGCCGCGCACGCGAACGCCCGCCTGCTCGTCGAGGAGAGCGAGGAGCGGGCGATCCTCGCCGACCTCGCCCGCGGCAGCGTCGACCTCGGGTTCACCCGCGTCGGCGGCGTCGACGACCGCTTCGAGCTCGAACGCCTCGCGCTGGAGCCCCTCGTCGCCGCCCTGCCCGACGACCACCCGCACGCCGACGCACCCAGCGTCGCCCTGGCCGACCTCGCCGACGAGGACTTCGTCACCTTCAACCGCGAGGACGCCCCGCAGGCCTACGACCGCATCGTCATCGCCTGCGTGCGGTCCGGCTTCCACCCGCGGATCCCGCTGCACGCCGTCAACGACCTCTCGATGCTGGCCACCGTCGCCTGCGGCCTCGGCGTCGCCCTCATGCCCTACCTGTCGTCGTTCGTGCCGATGCCCGGCGTCCGGTTCGTGACCGTCGCCGACGAGTGGGCGCGCACCCCGCTGGCCATGGTCTGGCCGTCGGGGCGCCCGCACGCGATGACCGGCGCGTTCGCCGCCCAGGTGCGGACGGAGCTCGTCGCGCGGCGGGAGCGCGACCTGGCCGCGGGGCGCCTGACGCTCGAGGTCCTGCCCGGCTGAGGCGTGCCTCCGGTGCCCCGGGCCCACGGGCCCACGGCCGTGCGTCGCGCCTGTCGCGCGCGTCGCTCGTGTCGTGCGGTGGTGGCCTCCTCGCACGGCGGTGGCTTCTTCCGCGCCGTCGTGCGAGAAAGGCACCGCCGCGGGAACAGGTGCCGACGCACGGCGGCCGCCGTGCCGCAGGACGTGTCAGCCGGCGGCGGCCGCGGTGGCCCGCTCGACGTACGCGGTGGCGTACCGCTCGCTCACGCCCTCGGGGTCGGCCACGGCCACGGCGGGCACGACGAGCCGCGCCCAGTCGTCGCCGAGGACGAGGTCGGTGGTGCAGCCGTCGGCGTCGCAGGTCCGCCAGGCGGAGTCGGCGGGCAGCCCGGCGACGTCGACGGACGAGTCGGCGGGGACGTGCCCGAACTCGAGGCGCTGCCGCAGGGCCCAGGCGCCCCCGATGAGTGCGCTCTCGCTCGCGAACACCTCGCCGCCCCCGTCGGTCCCCGTCGTGCAGAACGACGCCGCGGCCCGCTGCCACGCCGAGGCGTAGAGGGACCAACCACCCCCGGGGGCGACCACGGCCGCACCCTCGGCCCCCGGCAGGGTCTCCTGCTCGAGCGTGCCGTCGGCGACGCAGGTCCAGGCCGGCAGGGGCCCGCCGAGCTCCCACGGTTCGTCGACGATCGTCGCCGAGTCGACGGCGGCGAGCACCTCGTCGCGCACGGTGTCGAGCACCTCCTCGAGCGCGGCTCCCTCGGGCGGGGTGAAGTTCCGCAGCGACAGCGCGACCCAGGTCTCGCCCGCGAGCTGGTCAGAGGTGCAGCTCGCCAGGACGTCGTCGGCGACGACGTAGCAGTTCGCGTCGGTGTCCTCCCCGTAGATCTCGGTGAAGCGGGGCCAGTCGTCGGTGGCGTGCGGCAGCACCTCGACCCGCAGTCCGCTGAATGCGGTCCCCGACCCGTCGTCCGTGCCCGGTGCCGCGTTGTTCTTGCCGTCGGTGGGCGAACCGTCGTTCCACTCGCAGGCGAGGCCGCCCTCCTGGGCGATGGCGTAGTCGGCGGGCAGGGCGGCCGGGCGCGCGTAGGGGTCGCGGGGCAGCCAGGACGGGTCGACGGCGGCGGCCGTCGCGGCGTCGAGCAGGCCGGCGCAGTCGAGGCCGAGCTCCGTGACGGGCGAGGCGTCGCCGGCCGGGGCGGCGGCGGGGGCGACGGGCGTGGCGGACGCGGTCAGGCCTCCGGCCGTCGTCGGGGTGACCTGCCCGCCACCCGCGGTGCAGCCCGTGAGCAGCAGCGCGCCCGCGGTGAGCGCGGCCACGGCGGCGGGCGTCCGGAGGCGCGGGCCCGGCCCGGCGTGGTCGGTGCGGTCGGCAGGTCGTCGCGAGGTGCCCATGTCCTCCACGGTAGGTGGACCGGGCGGTGCTCCCGGTGACGATCCTGCAACACCTCTCGCGCGCCTCCGGCCCGTACGGCGGTGGCCTCCTCGCACGGCGGTGGCTCCTTCCGCACCGCCGTGCGACGAAGCCACCGCCGTGCCCCGGGGGCGCGTCCGTCCGACCCGCGCCCGCCCGCTCCGGGTGCCGCCCGCTCAGCGCGTCCGCTCGTGCATCACCCGTCGGGCGACGAGGTTGCCGAGCAGCTGCGCGGCCTGCACGAGCACGATGATGACGACGATCACGGTGACCATGACGACCGTGTCGAAGCGCTGGTAGCCGTACGTGATGGCGAGGTTGCCGAGGCCCCCTCCCCCGACGAGCCCGGCCACGGCGGTGGCGTCGACGAGCGCGACGAAGATGTAGGTGAGGCCGAGCGTCAGCGGGCCGAGCGCCTCGGGCACGACGATGGTGAGCAGCACCCGCAGGGGCGACGCGCCCATGGCGGCGCCCGCCTCGACGGTGCCCGGGTCGACGGCGACGAGGTTCGTCTCGGCGATGCGGGCGATCGAGAACGTCGCGGCGATGGTGAGGGCGAAGATCGCCGCGCCGGTGCCGATGCTCGTGCCGACGACGACGCGGGTGAGCGGCGAGATCGCGACGATGAGGATGATGAACGGGATCGGCCGCACGACGTTGATGACGCCGTTCAGCACCCCGAAGACGACGGCGTTCTGCAGCAGGGCGCCGCGCCGGGTGGCGTAGAGCACCAGGCCGAGCAGCAGGCCGAGCACGGTCGCGAGCACGAACGAGACGGTCACCATCTGCAGGGTCTGCAGCAGGGCGGTCCAGATCTTGGGGGCGAGGACGTCGAGGTCGAGCTCACGCACGGTCGTCCACCTCCTCGACGGTGGTGCTGCGGGCGAGGTCGCGCAGGGCGGCGTCCACCGCGTCGTCGTCGCCGAGCAGTTCGAGGGTGATCTCGCCGAAGGTCCGCGACTGCAGCTCGCTGATGCCGCCGTGCACGACGTTGTAGTCGACGCCGTGCTCGCGGGCGACCCGCGAGAGGAACGGGTCGTTCGACTCGCGGTCGGTGACGTGCAGGCGGACGAGCCGCCCGGTGTGCACGGTCCGGAGGCGCGCGAGGGCGTCCGGGGACGCCCGGTGCTGCAGCACGCTCGCCACGAACCGCTCGGAGGTGGCGTGCCGCGGGGACGAGAAGACGTCGTAGACCGAGCCGGACTCGACGATCCGGCCGTCCTGCAGCACGGCGACCCGGTCGGCGAGCTCCCGGACGACGTCCATCTCGTGCGTGACGAGCAGCACGGTGACGCCCTGCTCGTCCGCCGCGCGGCGCAGCAGGCCGAGCACCTCGTGCGTCGTCTGCGGGTCGAGGGCGCTCGTGGACTCGTCGGACAGCAGCACGTCCGGGCGGTTGGCGAGGGCCCGGGCGATGCCGACCCGCTGCTTCTGCCCGCCCGAGAGGCGCGACGGGTGCTCGAGCGCCTTGTGGCCGAGGCCGACGAAGTCGAGCAGCTCCTCGACGCGGTCGACGGTGGCCTCGCGCGAGAGGCCGGCGAGCCGCAGCGGGTAGGCGACGTTCGCGTACACGGTGCGCGACTGCAACAGGTTGAACTGCTGGAAGACCATGCCGATCCGCTGCCGTGCCGCGTACAGCTCGCGGCCGCGCAGCGCCGAGATCTCGCGTCCGTCGACGACGACGCGCCCGCTCGTGGGGCGTTCGAGCGCGTTCACGGTGCGCAGCAACGTCGACTTGCCGGCGCCGGACCAACCGACGAGCCCCTGCACGGTGCCCCGGGCGACGTCGAGGCTGACGTCGGCGAGGGCGTCGAACCGGCGCCCCTGCACCGTGTAGCTCTTCGACACGTGCTCGAACCGGACGACGGGGTCGGCGGGCTGGCCGGGCTCCCCCGCCATCAGGCCTGCTCGCGGGCGTCGGCCTCGAGCTCGTCGAGGGTGTCGCGGAGGACGTCGACGGACACGTCGACCAGCTGGACGGTGCCGAAGCTGTCGCGCTCGAGGGCCTCGGCGACGCGCGGGTCGGCGTAGGCGTCCTCGAGGACCGCCCAGGCGGGGTCGTCCACGTCGTCGGCGCGCGTCACCACGGCGTTGACGTACGGGCGCGACCCCTCGCTGAGGGCGTCGTCGAGGTAGAGCGCGTCGTCGCCGTCGATGCCCTGCGAGGGCTCGAAGTACGAGGTGCCCACGACGACCGCGTCGATGCTCGGGTCGTCGAACTGCGTCGGGATCGTCGTCGCCCCGATCGGCACGAACTCGAGCCCGAGGTCGTTCTCGGTGACGTCGTCGACCGTCGGGAACACCCCGGCGTCCTCACCGATCTCGACGAGGTCCGCCGCGGCGAGGATGTTCAGCGCCCGGCCGCTGTTGGCTGCGTCGTCGGGGATCGCGATCCGGTCGCCCTGGCCGAGGTCGTCGAGGGAGTCCTTCGTGGCCGAGAACACGCCCCACTGGCTGATCGTCGTCGAGAACACCGGGGTGAGGTCGGTGTCGTTGGCGACGTTGTACGCGCTGAGGAACGCCGTGTGCTGGAACGCGTTCGCGTCGACCTCACCGGCGACGAGCGCCGAGTTCGGCAGGGTCCAGTCGTCGAAGTTGACCCACTCGACGTCGAGGCCGTCCTCGGCGGCGACCTCCTTCACGGCGTCCTGGAGCTCGCTCTCGCCGCTGCCGGCGATCGTCACGCTCAGGCGCTCGCCGTCCTCGCCGGGCCCGCCCGCGCCTCCGGCCGCGTCGGCGGCGGCCCCGCCACCCGCGATGCTCGTGCCGACGAGGACGCCCCCGCCGACGAGCGCGGCGGCGGCCGCGACGCCGACGCCGGTGAGCAGGCCGCGGCGGCGCCTCCGGCGGGCCTCCTCCAGTCCCGCGCGGAGGCTCCCCGCGGGAGGCGCGGCGGAGGTCGCGGGGTCGGCCCGCAGGTCGGACTGCGCGGTGCCGTCGTGCTCGGTGCCGTCGTGCTCGGTGCCGTCGTGCTCGGTGCTCATGGTCTCTCCCTGGTCTGGTGGCGGTGCCGGAGGTGGCCGGGGCGGTCGTGCCGCGCCTCGTGCTGAGGGACCCTGCCAGCGGTCGGCGGGACTGTCGACACGGACGGCGCAGCGTGACGGACGGTGACCCCGTGCGTCGCCGCGTGACCGTCGGCGGACGTCCGGCGGCCGGTCGGTGACGTGTCCCGTGTCGTCGCGTGACGGTCCGCGACGTCGTGTGACGCGCCTCCGGCCCCGCCCTCGACCGGTGACGCCCGGACCTGACAGAAAGGAGGTGCGCGCCGCCGCGCGCAGGACGACACGACACGGACGACGACACGACACGAGACGACGGGCAGGACCGCATGGCAGGACAGATCGGCTTCAACCTCTTCGAGATGGCGACCGTGGGGCACATCTCCCACGGGCTGTGGGTGCACCCCGAGAACACGCGGCACCGCTTCGAGGACCTCGACTTCTGGACGTCCGAGGCGCGCCTGCTCGAGGAGGGCCTGTTCGACGCGGTGTTCCTCGCCGACGTGGTCGGGGCGTACGACGGCTACCGGGGCGGACCGGACACCGCGATCAGCGAGGCCGTGCAGATCCCCAACATCGACCCGCTGCTCGTCGTCCCCGCGATGGCCGCCGTCACCGAGCACCTCGCGTTCGCCGCGACCTTCTCGACCACCTACGAGCCGCCCTTCGCCTTCGCGCGCCGCGCCTCCACCCTCGACCACCTCACGAAGGGCCGCTTCGGCTGGAACGTCGTCACGTCGTACCTGCCCAACGCCGCCCGCAACTTCGGCCTGCCCGACGAGCTGCCCCACGACGACCGCTACGACCTCGCCGACGAGTACCTCGAGGTGCTCTACAAGCTGTGGGAGGGCTCGTGGGACGACGACGCCGTGGTCGTCGACCGCGAGCGCGCCGTCTACACCGACCCGCGCGGGGTGCGCCCGATCGACCACGTGGGCCGGCACTTCAGGGTCGCCGGGCCGCACCTGTCGCGACCGTCCCTGCAGCGCACGCCCGTGCTCTTCCAGGCGGGCAGCTCGGACCGCGGCCGCGCCTTCGCCGCCCGGCACGCCGAGGGCGTCTTCGTCGGCGGACGCTCCGTCGAGGTGCACCGCGAGAACGTCGCCGACATCCGCCGCCAGGCCGAGGAGGCCGGGCGCGGGCCCGACGCCGTGAAGACGTACGCGAGCGCCGTGATCGTCGTCGACCGCGACCGCGACTCCGCCGAGCGCAAGGCCGACGAGTACCGCCGACTGTCGCGCCCCGAGGGGTACCTGGCGCACGCGGGCGGCGGCGGCATCGACCTGGCCGCGCACCCCCGGGACGCGCTCGTCGGCGACGTCCTCGCCCGCGAGGCGAGGGCCGGGCGGGACCCCGGGCAGTCCGGGCGGCGCACCTGGGCCCCCGGCACCACCGTGGGCGAGGCCCTCGACCAGGCCGCCGCCTTCGACCGCTCGCCGTTCTACGTCGCCGGCTCGCCCGTGCAGGTCGCGGACGCGATCGAGGGCTGGGTGCGCGACACCGGGCTGGACGGTTTCAACCTCCGGCAGTTCGTCACCCCCGGCACCGCCGAGGCCTTCGTCGAGCACGTCGTCCCCGAACTGCAGCGACGCGGCCTCTACCGCACCCGGTACGAGGAGTCGACGTTCCGGGAACGGCTCTTCGGGCCGGGCCGCACCCGGCTCGACGAGACCCACCCCGGCGCGCGGTACCGCGGCGGGCGGGGGCTCGGGGCGGACGGTGCGGACGACGCCGGTGCCGGTGCCGGTGCCGGTGCCGCGGGCTCGGCCGGTGCCGCGGGGTCGGCCGGTGCCGGTACCGCCGGTGCCGGTGCGGCCGGTGCCGACGTCGTCGGTGCGAGCGGGGCGGGGGCGGGCGCGTGACCGCGGGAGGGGCGCGGCCGACGACCGCGACGCCTCCGGCCGTCGACGCGTGGGTGCTCGGCGGGGCGCCCACCCCGACGACGAGGGGGCCGGAGGCGGTGGCCGCGCCCGCCCCGGACGCCCTGGACCGACGCCTCGAGGCCGTCTTCGGACCGGTCCTCGAGCGCATCGCCGCCGGCGCGGTCGAGCGCGAACGCGACCGGCGGCTTCCCGTCGCCGAGGTCGCGGAGCTCCGCGCGGCCGGCTTCGGCGCCCTGCGGGTGCCCGTCGAGCACGGCGGCTGGGGCATCAGCCTCGAGCAGGAGTTCCGGCTGCTCGTCCGCCTCGGCGAGGCCGACGCCAACCTGCCGCAACTGCTGCGCGGGCACGTCGCCTTCGTCGAGACCCAGCGCGTGCAGCCGCCGGGGCCGTTGCGCGACGAGTGGCTGCGGCGGCTCGCCGCCGGCGACGTCCTCGTCGGCAACGCCCAGGCCGAGCGCGGCGCCGAGACGAGGGTCACCACCCGGCTCGACGAGCGCGACGGACGGCTCATGCTGAACGGGCGCAAGTACTACAGCACCGGCACGCTCTACGCCGACTGGATCTGGGTCGGGGCCGTCCGCGGGGACGAACCCGTCGCGCTCGCCGTCCGCGCCGACGCGCCCGGCGTCACCCGCGTCGACGACTGGGGCGGCTTCGGGCAGAAGCTCACCGGCAGCGGCACCACCGTCTTCGAGGACGTCGAGGTCGACCCGCGCCAGGTGCTCCCCTGGAGCGACGCCGCCGAACGCCGGCCCCTCGCGTACACGCAGGCGCTCTACCAGCTCGTGCTGCTCTCCGCGCTCACCGGCACCGCCCGCGCCGTCCTGCGGGACGCCGTCGCGTTCGTCCGGCCCCGCACCCGCACCTTCGGCGTCGCGGGCGCCTCCTCCCCCCGCGAGGACCCGCTCGTGCAGCGCGTCGTCGGACGCCTGTCGAGCATCGCCTCGTGCGTCGAGGCCGTCACGCTCGACGCCGTCCGGGCGCTCGAGGCGGCGGACGTCGCGGGGGTGGGGGCGGGTGCCGGTGCTCGGGCGGCGGGTGCCGGGGCTCGGGCTGCGGCTGCTGCTGCGGGCAGCGCGCCGGACGGTGCTGCGGGCCGCGCGCCCGACGCCGCCGCGGGCGTCCCGGCCGCCGACCACCCGTACGAGGACGCCCTGATCAGGGTCTTCGAGGCCCAGCAGGTCGTCCTGCCGCTCGTGCTCGAGGCCGCGACGACGCTGTTCGAGGTCGGGGGCGCCTCCGCCGTGGACGCCGACCGCGCCCTCGACCGGCACTGGCGCAACGCGCGCACGCTCGCGTCGCACAACCCGGCGATCCTCCGCGAGCAGGCGATCGGCGACCATCGGCTCAACGGGACGCTGCCGCGCACGGGACCCGCGCATCCGGCCGCCCCTGCCGGTCCGCCGCCCGGCTGACGGCGCCGCGCAGAGCAGCACCACCGACGGCACCGCGAAGTCCGCACGGCACCGCGAACGTTCGTGGTGCCGGACGGACGTCGTGGTGCCGTGCGGGTCACCGGCGGCACCACCCCGGCGCGCACCATCGCTCCGGTGCGCGCGCTCACTCCGGCGCGGTGCCGCGGGTGCGACGGGCACCGACGACCGACGCGACGGCCGCGACGAGCACGACGACGAACGCCGCCGCGCTGACGGCCGTGAGCACCGCCACGGTCGGCGCCTGGTCGGCGGGGTCGACGTGCAGCCCGTCGACGAGGGCGGTGCGGTACCCGGCCGCCGCGGCGACGAACGACGGGCCGCCGCCGGCGAGCACGAGCGCGTACTCCACGACGACCTCGCGCACGCGCACGCCGGTGACCCGTCCGGCGGCGACGAGCAGGACCACCGCGATCGCGAGGCCGACGACGCCCCAGAGCACGACGACCGTCGGCGTCGTGGTCGCCCCGACCTCCGCCAGGCGGGCGTGCACCTCGTCGAGCGTCCGACCGGGGGCCGCCGCCAGGGGGTCGAGCACGAGCACGTGCAGGAGGCCGAGGGCGACGTAGCCGGCGACGGCGAGGGTGCCGACGAGCGCGGCGGTCCTGGCGGGGGCGAGGGCGCGCCTCCGGCCCTCGGGGGTGACGGTCACGGCACCACGGTAGGGGCTGCGGTGCACGGACCGGGCGCCCCCCGCGGACGGGGGCTCGTGCGGGGCCACGGACCGTGGCTCGATGGACGGGTCGGACGACCACGCGCCGACGCCCCGCCCGCGACGCGCGTCCCCGTGCGCCGCCCGTACCGCCCGAGGTCACCGTGTCCCCCCTGCTCCGTCGTCGCCCCGTCCTCACCACGCTCGCGGTGGCCGCCGCCTCCGCCGCCGCGACCGTCGTCCTCGGCGGGTGCGCGGTGCTGTCCTCGTTCCTGCCGACGTCCGCCCCGGTCCGCGACGCGACCGGCACCATCACCGAGGCAGAGGAGCACACCGACGTGTTCGCGTTGCGCGTGGGCGACTGCCTCGCGGCGGACGGCGGCCCCGAGCCCTTCGGCGTCGACGGCGCACCCGAGGGAGAGGACGTGTGGGAGGCCCCCACCGTGCCGTGCTCGGAGCCCCACGAGACCGAGATCTACCACGCCGTCCAGCTCGGCGGTGAGGAGTTCCCCGGCGAGGACGCGCTCGGGCTCCGGGCGGACGACGCGTGCTACGCGGCGTTCACGCCCTTCGTCGGCCTCGAGTACGAGGAGTCGTACCTCGACTACACGCTCATCATGCCGACGGCCCAGAGCTGGTCCGGTGGCGACCGCGAGGTGCTCTGCCTGATCGGCGACCCGTCCAGCCTGGTCACCGGGACGCTCGAGGACTCCGGGGTCTGAGGGTCCGACGGAGCCGGGTGGCCCTGGGCCCGTCGGGGCCGGGTGCCCCTGGGCCCGTCGGGGCGGGGCGTCCCCGGGTCCGCCGCGCGGTGGAGTCCCCTGTCCCGCCCTCGGCGCCTCCCGGCCAGCACGCGGTGGTGCGACGTGCTCGGTGAGCAGTCACCTGTGCGACGTGCGGGGCTGCACCGTGAGGTGGTGGCGTCGCCCTCGCGCCGACAGTGGGCCGGATGCCGCCGACCCTCGGTCCGTGCTCGCTCCGGGCGGCGCCTACCTGCTCACCACGCGGTCGTGTCGTGCCCTCCGTCCCTCAGTCCCGCAGGTCGGCCTCCCAGTTGGTGCGCTGCACCTCGACGTCGAGCTCGCGCAGCTGACGGGCGACGTCGTCGGCCCGGCGGCGCACCTCGGCGACGGGGAGGGCCGCGAACTGGCGCAGCTCGCTGCGGATCTGGCGGTACGCGCCCCCGGTGCCCTGGGCGGCGTCGGCAGCCGCGGTGAGGAGCGCGTGCCGCGCCCGCAGGGCGTCGCGGTGCGCGAGCGCGGCGGTCATGGTCCGACCGTCGGGCAGGGTGACGACGGCGTTGGTGAGGTTGATCGCGACGACCAGCCCCTCGAGGCGGTCCAGCGTGCCGGACGCCTCGTCGACGAGCGCTGCGGCGTCCTCCTGGGGCTCTTCGCCCTCTTGGTACCGGGCCACCGACGCGATGCGCGACCGGAGCTGCTCGACGCGTCGCTGCAGGTCCGCGCGGGCGATGAGGGCCTCGGCGAGCTTCATGCGGACGATCCTGCCACGGGGCCACGACAGCGGTCCGGAGGCGCCGGTGCCGCCCGGCGGGCCGGCTGCGGCCCGTCGTGGCCTCGCCCCGCGAAGCCACTGACACGGCCGGACCGCCGACGAGGTCAGCCGCGTCCCCTCCACAGGAGCCAGATGAAGTAGGGCGTCCCCACCACGGCCGTGAGCAGCCCCGCGCCGAGCTGGGCCGGCGCGATGATCGTGCGACCGAGGACGTCGGCGAGGCAGACCAGGGAGGCACCGAGGAGCATGGCGACGGGGACGACGCGCGAGTGGCGACGACCGACGAGGGCGCGGGCGGCGTGCGGGGCGACGAGCCCCACGAAGCCGACGACGCCCACGGCGGCGACGGCCGCGGCGGTGAGCACGACGGCGACGCCGAGCAGCAGCAGGCGCTGGCGCGACAGGGTGAGGCCGAGCAGCCGCGGGGTGTCGTCGTCGAGGGCGACGAGGTCGAGGCGGTGCCGGGCGGCGACCGCGACGGCGGTGCCGAGGGCGAGGGCGACGACGACGGGCACGACGTCGGGGGCGGTGCGGCCGTACGTCGACCCCGACAACCAGGTGAGCGCCTTGGCGCCGTTGAACGGGTCGGTGAGCACGATGACCAGGCTCACGAGCGCGGTCGTCGCGGTCGAGGTGCCGATGCCGACGAGCACGAGCCGGTTCTGGGCGAAGCCGCCGCGCGCGGCGAGGCCGAACACGAGGACCGAGGCGAGGGCGGCCCCGACGAACGCCGCCGCGGCGATGCCCCAGCCGGGCACGAGCGGCACGGTGGTGACCGCGACGACGGCGGCCAGCCCGGCGCCTCCGGTGACGCCGATGATGCCCGGTTCGGCGAGCGGGTTCCGGGTGACGGCCTGCACGAGGGTGCCGGCGAGGCCGAGGGCGGCGCCGGCGAGCACGGCGGCGAGCACGCGCGGCGCGCGGGTGTCGAGCACGTACGTGACGATGCGCCCCGAGCGGCCGGTGGCCCAGTTCACCAGGTCGCCGAGCAGCAGCTTCGCGTCGCCGAGCAGCAGCGACCCGACGGCGAGCGCCACGAGCAGCAGCACCAGGGCGACGGTGACGGCGGCGACCCGTCGGCGTGACACGACGGGGTGGCGGTCGGTGGGGGCGGCCGAGGCGCGGTCGCGGGCCCTGAAGGCGAGCACGACGAGCACGACGGCACCGAGCAGCGAGGTGACGACGCCGGTGGGGACCTGCACCGAGGTCGCGGCGCCGACGGCGAGGCGCAGCAGCACGTCGGCACCGAGCACGAGGCCCGCCCCGGCGAGGGCGGCGACGGGGACCGCCCAGAGCGCGCG
>Ga0265797_10001894_pt1 | contig 36301 bp, 44 predicted proteins | sample P2T30metagenome_FD_192433 | JGI IMG/M metagenome (GOLD analysis project Ga0265797, IMG submission 192433) | Plant litter microbial communities from East Loma Ridge, Irvine, California - P2 T30 | ecosystem: Environmental > Terrestrial > Plant litter > Unclassified | place: USA: California...
TGGGGCGTTCCCCGCGGTGGCAACGTACATGTTATCCGAGAAGGCGACGGACCTGATAATGGAAGACGCGAAGATGTTGTAGCGTTGGATTCAGTTGAAGACGCGTCATCTGAATTCCGTATTCGGGTCGACATCAGGTAGTCTCTGGCTGTTCGAGAGTAAAATAGGGCGTCATCGCATAACGATAGGATAGCAGTGTGCTTGGACACCAGATAGTGATCAGAACAAATCCATTCAAAGTCGTGTAGGACGCGTCGTTCTCCTGTCTGAGGTGCTTGAGATGAGATCTTCGGTATCGATAACAACGTCACTGCCAAATTTCCTCCGACGACTCGGTCACCGCATGAACAATCCAGAAGCAAAATTCCGTAACAACCCTCTTGAAGAAGCCTACACAAAACTATACCTCAAACACATGCCATCGCGACCTCCACACAAATCGCTAGATTTAAGCATAAATTTAAGCCTCACATTAGCGCCCTACCCCACGCGCCTCCCAAATTTTGTTTCGCGCGCGCATCAACACATCAACCAAACCACAGCACCACACCAAACTACGCCACAATGAAGCTCCTCACCCTAAATTTCCTCACCTGCGCCATCAAAACCTGCAAAACCCAACCCTCCTCCTTTCCCCTGCACCCCCGCGACGCCGAACTCGAAATCCAAGAAGCAGACCTCAACCTGCCGTTCCTCAAGAACATACTGCCGCGACTCATGTGGGAGGAAATACGCGTGATAGCGCGCGAGGTACGCTATAATTCTCTGACAGAATTTGGCTTGCGCATAGCTAACATAGCGTGTTGTAGCTTGGTCTGCCAGAACTTCCTGAATCAGCGCCTACGCCCGCGGATCTCGTCGACTCGTCGAATTCATCGCTGGATACGGCTGAAGCTGTGGAGGAGGGAGAGGAAATAGAGCAGACGCCATCGCAAACTGCGCGGGATCTACATCGCGTGTTGCTCGAGACGTGTATACAGGAGGGCAAGCTGGTGTGTGGGAATTGCGGGCACGAATATGCGGTCAAAGAGGGTGTAGCGAATTTCTTGCTACCTGGTCATCTGGTATAAAGGGCGTGTGAGACGCGGAAAAGTTATTATGATACCCTTGATTTGGCATTGGGACGGAGCGCAAAGAATTGGCACGGCATTTTGCGTTAGACACGATGAACAATTGCACTTTTGGAGTTTCTAGCTCTGAGTGGTATATCCGTCCATCTGCGCCCAAAACGCCCAGTTCTTCACTTGCTGACTTGCATGTGCGATTCTAAGAGGAACAACATCACGAACTTCCTCAGCACTTCAAGATCCCAGTGCGCGATTGATTTGCACCTTCTTGTCCTCGCCTGCACTCACGATACCCACCTCCTTGTTCCACCGAACGCTGAAGACCTTCACGCCTTCGCCGTGGCCCTTCGCAGGTCCCGAGTGTCCTTGGCGATGTATCGTGTGGACGCTCTCGCCTTGTTGTCCCTCGCCCACTTGCCCGCCCGTCGATACGTTCCTAAGATCCCATATTTGCACTGTGCCGTCGTGTGAGCCGGAGACGAGGTTGTATTCTGAATCTGGGTCGGTGTCGATGCTGACGACGCCATTCTTGTGTCCGCGAAGTGTCATTACGCTGATCTTGGTGGCTGAGACTCTTGGGTCGACCAAGGTAATGTGACGTGCTGAAGTGCCGGTCGCGAGGAGGTTTCTCGAAGGTACGGCGCATAGCGAGAGGAGGGAGTGACCGGTTGTCCGTGTGTCCACACACGTTGCTGAAGGCAGATCCCAAGTTTTGATTGTATGGTCGTGTGACGCCGAGTGAGCGACTGTGGCGTCATCCGGCTTGAAGATCACGCTCGTTACTGGCGAGCTGTGGCCGGTGAAAGTAGCCAACGCACCACGGGCAGGCACGGTCCGGTCTGGCTTGGAGAGTTTCTGGCGTTTGTTGGAGGCTGCCGTCGACTTTGGCAAGAGAGTTGAAGGCGCGACGGGGTTCTCTTTTGCGTTGCTGGAGAATAGGGAGACTGTGGTGTCTGAGGACGCGCTCAGGATTCTGCTCGAAGGGCCATGCACCGCAACATCCTCGACTCCCCAGCGATGGCTGAAGAGCTCTAAGCTGGTCGTCAAGGTCCGCGTATCGTCATCGTACTTGTACACGCTGACGGTGCTGTCCATGCCGGCGCCCACAGCTTTCTTATCCGACAGCCACTTGGCTGCCTTGAGGCTCGTTATCCGTCCGCCATTGTTTGGTGCTTCCGAAGTTGCCAGAACGTCACCCGAAGTATTCCACACCCTCAACAAGCCGTCATAGCTCGCAGTGAGTATTCTCTCCTGCCCGACCTGTACACTTCCTCCAGCCAACGATGATTGCGACAGCACGTCTACCGCAGAAACCCAGTCGTCATGTTCGAAGCTCGTGACGTTAAGCGGTGGGACGAGTGCTCTTGTGTACTCGACGTTTAGAGTTGTCTCGGCGTTGATGCCATTCTTGGTCAGGAACTCGTCGACGGTCGTGCGCAGGAATTGTCCATTGATCAAGATGTCGAACGGTATGCGGTCTTCGTCGCGCTGAAGGAGATCGTTGATGAGGGTCGAGATGCCATGTCGCTTGACGCCTATAGGAGATTGTTAGCCTCTGCGGTCCTTGCGACAGCTTCTAGTCTGTTGTCGCACTCACTGGTCTGGATGAGTAGCGTCCGGTCGCCTTCCGCAATGTGTAGGCTCGGGTCCCGGGTGCTGAAGCGGGCAGTCACACGCGTCTCGGATGCAGAGTTGTCCATGGTGATCTTAAGCGGGTGGGAAGCTGTCGCGATGAGTTGGGCGTTGCGCTCGTTGGACAGCAGATCTCGAACTTTTTTGTAACAAGGCTAGCGCGGGCAGCTCAGCCAGTCGGCGTCGAGGAAACTCCGTCGCACGTGATCGTGTCCCTCACTGCCGTCCACATCATCAATGTGCTGAACAATATTGACCAATGAAAGGCTAACGTGGCGTTGAATCATGGCTGGCCAACGTACCCGCGTTGACTGTCATTATTTGGCTGTCGTATTTTGCACTACACAGTACGATGGCGACCTATTGCATACTCGTCCTCCTAATCTCAGCAATGGCCCGTCTCCGATGATCGCTAGGCGCGAACAGCGCCTCAATCAATCCTACCACCTCCTCACCCTCCATCTCCAGTTTCAACTCGCCGTTGGTCCAGAAGTACTTGATGTCCGCAAGACTGCTGTCCAAGATCTCGGCCAAATACTGAAACTTGAACCAATTTGGGGTGTATATGCTCGCCATGTCTCTTACCTCTCCGTTGTCGTCAGTTGTTTGGAAGTGCTGTGACAACGTAGCCAGAGATGTGCAGTAGCTGTGCAGCTTCTTCGATTCGTCCTCCGCGATGTCGGCCATGTCTTCTACGTCGTTAACGATCTTTGTAAGCGCTGTGGAGACCAGACTGCCGAGTGACTGCATCAAAGCGCTATGTGAGAGGACATTCTGCCATTGACGCTTCACGTCGCCAATGCGATCGATGGTTGTTGCAATGGCGTCGTCGCATACGGTGGCAAAAGGCACATTGGTGCACCCCTGGAAGCCTTGAGCATCTTCCAGGTGGTCTCTGATGATCTGCCTTTGCGATTCCATCTCTCGACCATATGCGCGCTTGCCAAACCCATCAATAGTCTTGATGTCTGCATCAAGCTTGGGCTTTAACCGGAAAGACGCTTGAAGGTGTTGTGGCAATGTTGACGTGTTGTCTTTCTCGGTCTGTTCCCGTAGGAGATTGCGAAGCTGGTCTGAGAGTCGTTGGCAGTCGTTGTAGATGAGCATGTTACCAGCGACGTCATTAGCATAGTGTATGGCTGCAGTTGCTCGATACATGGCTAGGAGGAGACTGGGAATGGCGAACAGACCTCCGCTAGCAGGCGCAATGGCTGACGTTACCAGCTCAGGTGTGTTAACAGTGTCGACGTCAGCTACGACTTGCATGATGAGTTCGATGATCGAGTCTGGCATGGCTGTGACGGTGTATGTTTCCCGTAAGGTGACTTCTTGCTCTTTTGGCGGTTTCGAGGCCGCTGACTTTCCGTTCACCTTCGGTGTCGCTGGTTCCTTCGCTGGCGTCAAGGCTGTTGCAGGAGTGGTTTTGTCATTCTCGTCGTCCCAGTCTGCACCCCAGTCGTCGGCATCTTCGTTCTCTGTAGGCTTATCGGCCTGTGCGAAGCTCTGATGCTTCTCGTCCGTGGGAACTTCTTCGTCTTCCTCGCCCCATGCACTCATGTCCTCCTCTTCGGTCATTTGAGCAGTACTTTCTTCTGTTTTAGGCGCAGACTCCTCGTCACCCCACTCAGCACCCCAGTCATCTTCTTGTTCGTCATGCCCTGCATGTAGCGCATCGCCCTTGGTGACCACTTGTGTCTCGACCCGTTCCACAGACTTCTTCTCCTTAACCCTCTTGGAAAATACCAATTGTACCTTAGTGATCGCGGCTTCCTTCTGCTTTGCGAGCCAAATCTCAGCCGATTTATCTACCCATTCTGTCAACCGGTTCTGCTCAGACCAGCCGAGCTCGTCGAGATACTCGACCAGACCAAGTACATAAGACAGCGTCTCTTGGAATGCAGGCACGCCGTTCGTCGACGTGGGTACGGCGGGAAGAAGCAGGTTATTGATGAGTCGCGTCGCCATGACAGGAACCAACTTCGATGACAGAGGGACGGTAACGCTGGGAGGAAGGCGGGTACTGAGGTACTCGGCTATTGATTGTATGTCCTCTAGCGCTATTTTGATGCTTCCATCATTGATTTGCCCAGCAAGCTGAATGTCATCGCCATTGATCTCGAACGCCGATAAGACTTTGTCTGTGCCCATGACGAGGCGCGGAGAGATGATGACGCGGTCCAGGTCGCGACAGAAGCGGGAGATGAAGCCGTCCAGTAGGCCTAACTTTTCCAGAGCCGCGATAACGGCGTTGATGTCCACTATCGATTCGCGCTGAATCGTCTCGCTCAGGGAGATCTTGTGGTGGGTGGCATCGACCGCTACCAGCCCGTTCCATGATTCTGTCACGTTCTCGACAATGGCTTTCTTCAACTGGTCCTCTTTTGTCCTCAAAGCGCTCACTGCCCGCGTTGTCTCGAAGGGACCCAAGGTCTTGAATGCGCCGTCTGCATCCTCTAGTCTTTCCAAGGCGTGTATGACATGTCCATGAACCGCCGCGTCTTGCGCCGAGTCAAGAACATTGGAGATGTCGCGGAGCTGCTCGATCACTCGCGCGAGGTTGTCATTGTATGCAATCTCAGTTTGGAGAAGGCCAACCTTGCTCGCCGCGTCCTGAATATGTGCCGTGGTGGTCCTGCCTTCCTCCGCCTGCTTCACAATGTCCTTGGCGGTATTCTGGGAACGTTTGATGTCGTCTTGTAGCTTTCGGGCTTGGGCTATCCAGCCATCGACGTCGGAGGCAGCTTCGCGGGAGATTTGTCGGATCTCATTCTACGTCTGATCGTTAGCTGAGTGAAGAGAAAAAATTGAAACGCCACGTACCTTTGTATCTTCTTTTGCCCTACCAACGACCTCTAGTAGCTTGGGTAGCGCACTCGCGGGGACTGTTGCAGATGCCACATGTTCGTCCTGTGGAAATCCTCCATGCTCGACCGACTGCAGTATTGCATCGCCAAGCTTCTCAGCTGAGACTTGCGACGGCATTGAGGTTATGGTGGATTGATCATATCCGCAAACGCAAGGAATGGGGGTGTGCCCTCTGGTTGCAATGTAGCTGTTGCCAACATTCAATCATTATCGATCGACGTAATGACGAGGTCTGTGCGTCCATGTACCATGCACCATCGTTCACAGTGCCCCGCCACTACGAATGCGCATTGCGACCCCGCCACAGCCAGAGTCTGCAGAACGCCAAAGATCTGTCAGTAGCTTACCACTACCCGTCTTAGTCATTTCACCTTTACAGCGCGCTGCTAGAGGCAAACAGTGTCACAAACGCTGCGACCAACACTCACTCGCGATCGCACACCACGCCTGTCCGGCCCCATCCCCCATCATCCACCATTCCACCTTTCTGGAGGATCCTGATCGCATTCCGACTCTTCACGAGGTAAGTTGGTGCTAATGTGACATTCGATTATATTTCAAATTGCATTTCCTATAGTCGCCTGCATTGGAAGACACTGTCTTCCGACAGGAAAATCAGAAATACGGATGAGCTTGTATCTATTGTGGCAACCTCCCACATTCCATGCCGAAGTCGGTGATTCAAAACTACGGATGCATTCGTACTGTATGCAGCAGTTATGAGTGGAGATTTCAGGCTGAAGAATATGTACGGTGGCTGAGACTGACGGTACAATAGTAGTGGTAGTGCGGATTCGGCAGTCAACAAAGCGACCTCGCCCAACCAACAATCACCACCTTACTTTTTGGAAAGTGACACGATCTTGCTTCAAACCCCATATTTGTTCGGCGAAATGGGCTCCATTCAGCAGGAATCTCACTTCAAGAAGATTCAAAACTTCAAGGCCGATTACGCAGATGCAACATTCACACAGTACGAGTCCCAACGGACAGGTTTGCGAGTGGTAGTCGTCGACCGCAAAGGCCCCAAAGTGTATGGCAATTTCGCCGTAGCAACAGAGATTCACGATGACTCGGGCTCCCGTGAGTTCACAGAGATACATTGACTAAATGCGACTGACTGTCCTCAGCGCACACTCTGGAGCATCTGTGCTTCATGGGATCACGACAGTATCCCTTCAAGGGCGTGCTAGATAAGGTCGCGACAAGGTCGTACTCAGACACCAATGCATGGACAGACACAGCCGAGACAGTATACACCTTGTCCACCGCAGGATGGGAAGGATTTGCGCAGCTTCTGCCAATATACCTCGATCATCTCATCGTGCCCACGTTGACTGATGCTGGTTGCTACACAGAGGTCCATCACATTGATGGAAAGGGCGAAGACGCTGGGTGAGTGTCGGTCCATCCCCTACAATTCATCTGCTTATGAAAACAGCGTTGTTTACTCCGAAATGCAAGGGCGCGAGAACCTACAAGGTGACCTGATGGATCTACAGATGCGCCGACTACTGTACCCAGAAGGCGACGGCTATCGCTACGAGACCGGTGGTATGATGAAGGCTTTGCGCGTACTGAGCGCAGAGCGTATTCGCCAATTTCATCGAGACATGTACCAGCCAAAGAACATCAGGCTCGTGCTCATTGGTGAAGTCGATCACTCCAACCTGCTCAGCGTGTTGGACAAGTTCGAAGGCTCGATCATTGACAAGGTGCCCGCATTTGATGCGCCATTCAAGCGACCATGGGTGGAGTCGAAACGCACACCGCCACTGAGCAAGACAGTTGTCGACACCGTGGAATTTCCGGAAGAGGACGAGTCCACTGGCGAAATCCAGATTGCCTTCCTTGGACCTGAGACCATGGATGATGTGGCAGAGACCGCGATAAACACGCTACTTTCCTATCTCGCCGGCTCGTCTGTTTCCGTCTTAGTCAATACCCTGGTCGAAAAGGAGCATCTTTCAAGCATGGTCTACTTCTGGGTCAAGGGACACTATGACATGATCATCTGGTGGACCATTAGCTCCGTGGAGACAGCGAAACTGGCGGATGTCGAGAAACGCTTTTTCGAAGTCTTGGAAGAACACGCATCTAAACCGCTAGATCTGAGCTACCTCAAGGACTGTCTGCATCGCTTCGAGCGCCAGACACGCTTTGCCTCTGAGATTGGCAACGATGAATACAAGGACCAGGTAATCAAGGACCATATCTTTGGTAAGAGAGATGGGTCTGATCTTGAGGAATCAATGGGCACTCTGAACGTGTTCAAGGTTCTGGAAGAGTGGACGGAAGAGCAGTGGAGGGGCTTTTTGAAGAAGTGGATGGTTGACGCTCATCATGTCTCCATCCTCGGGAAGCCGTCATTGGCTTTGTCTGAGAAGATCAAAGCAGAAGAGGTGGCTCGTGTTAAGGCGCAGCAAGAGAAGCTCGGTGAAGAGGGCCTCAAGAAGCTGGCGGAAGACCTCAAAGCAGCTCAAGACGAGAACGACAAACCTATTCCGGAAGAGATCATCGCTGGCCTGAAGGTTCCTAGCACCGAGTCGATACATTTCTACGAGACCACCACTGCGCGATCTGGACTGGCAAAGAAGCTCGGCACGTCGGAGAACAAGATTCAGAACATCGTCGATAAAAATGAGAATGGCCTGCCGCTTTTCATCCACTTCGAAAACATACCCACCTCTTTCGTCCACTTCGGTCTTATCCTCGGAACTGCCAATCTACCTACAGAGCTCAAGCCCTTACTCGGCGTCTATCTGACCAACTTTTTCGCCACGCCAGTAATGAAGGATGGCAAACGCATCGAGTACGAAGAGATCGTGACCAAGCTCGAGCAAGACACCATCGAATACAGCATGGATCGTGGCTCCGATGTTGGCAATTCGGAGATGCTCTACATTCCCTTCGTTGCAGAGGCCGAGAAGTTTGAGACTGTGGTGATGTGGCTGAAGTCGCTGCTTGTCGATTCTGTCTTCGATGTGGAGCGCATAGTCACCGCAGTGAAGAAGATGCTGGCAGACGTCCCGGAAGAGAAACGCGACGGAAACAGCATGGCCTTCGCCGTGGATCGCATTGTTCACTACGACCCTTCCTCGTGTGTCACGGCGACGGGCACGCTCGTCAAGGCGCTGTACCTCAAGCGCACTCTGAAGCTTCTGAAGACCGAGCCACAGCAGGTTATCGACAAGCTCGAATCTCTACGGAAGCACCTTTTGACCTTCAGCAACATGCGCGTGTTGGTAACAGCAAATCTCGAGACTCTGCAGAACCCTGTCTCAACCTTCAAGCACCTTACAGACGCGTTCCCTGCCGGCCCAGATCCCAAAGTCAACCCCATCGACGACCGGAACGCCTTGCTCTCAGATGTTGGTCGTAATCCAGGTGGCACACATTACATCATTCCCATGCCCATCGACTCGTCTTTCGCCGTGCTAACATCCCGTGGACCCAAGGGACATACCAACGAGCAACTCCCAGGCCTCATGGTTGCACTGGCATATCTTGACGCCGTCGAGGGCCCAATGTGGCAATCCATCCGCGGCACTGGTCTCGCCTATGGCACCAACTTTTTCCGCGACCCGGAGACCGGCCTGCTTAAGTTCAGGATCTACAAGTCGCCCAATGCGTTCTCGGCGTACAGCAAGGCGAAGACTGTGGTGAAGGAGTACGGCGACGGTACTAGGAAGTTTGACAAGCTGGCTCTGGAGGGCGCTATCAGCTCCATTGTGCGCGAATTTGTGGACGAGCGTGCGTCTATCATTGACGCTGCGCGCAGCTCGTTCATCGATCTTGTCACGCGTAATGTCGGCAAGGACTGGCAGGACTGGGCACTGCGTGAAGTGCGCAAGGTGTCCGTGGAGGATGTGCAGAAGATCCTCCGCGATGTCGTGTCTGGCGTCTTTGTGCCAGAGAAGGCGGATCTGGTGGTTACTTGTGGCGGCATCATGACAGATGTAAGTATTGCGGATATGCGTTGTGATTGACACAAGCTGATCAATACTACAGGACTTCAAGAAGAACTTCGAAGAGGCAGGCTTCAAGCCGCAAGTCAAGCAACTGGTCGATTTCCAGAACGCGTATGGCCTGGATGGTGATGAGGATGAAGGCGATGAAGATGAGGATATGGAGAGTGGTTCGGACGATGGGAGTGAGAGCGGGAGCGAGATGGAGGAGTAGTATTGAGCAGGCTGTTCTTTGATCCGCGCGTGTGCTCAGCTTGTCCTATCGGTGACTGACAACTACAAAATGAAGACATGTCACATTGGAATGACTAGTGATGAAACCGTAAACCTTTACCAGGAGAATCAAATTTGCATTAACTGGGCATCGATCAGGCGCTGGTTACTCGGGTGACTGTCGCCCACAAAATGTGTGAGATGCGGAGTAAAAGTATCCCACGTGCCAAGATCAAGCCAAAGACGCCACCATCTCCCAGCCATAGCTCCACTGTTCAACTCCTGAGCTCAAAAGTCATACACGTTGTCCATGTAGCTGGCTTTTGTGTGTGAGTTGTCGACCGTATGGTTTTGCCCCAGCCGGCTCTCTATGAACTGAGACGTGAGGTGATCTTCTTGAACTTGAGGAACCGGGAGGATGCCTTTGCGCATGCCTAGCTTCAACATCTCTTGTTTGACATCCCAAAACTTTGCCTGGAATTCCGAGATAGCGAGGAGCTTGCGAAACGATGGCCCGTCCACTCCCCTTAGCCATACGTCCTCTATATGCGCCGCGTAGGTTCCCATGACCCTCTTCAACAGTTTCGGGACATCGTTGGTCTTGGCCTTAAGGCACCATTCCACGGTCATGACGAAGTCGTGGATGGAGAGATTGTGTGTCAGCAGGTGCAGCATGGAGCGAAGAGCGTAAGTGTCGTTGGAGGGACTGAAGGCTCATCTTGTATGGCGAAGTGCTGATAAGCGACGGGGCCAGTAGTGTCGTGGGGGAATAGTAGTATGGCGAGGGTGAGTGGTCGAGAGCAAGAGTGAGAAGATGTGGAGAGCATGTAGATCTAAGACTCGAGGCCGGTCAAAAGCAATGCCGAGCTGCGAAAGACGCTAGGCTGATTTTGGAGTCGGTGAATTAAAGATGCAGGCAAAAGTCGAGACAGTGATGACGACGTGCAGTGAGAGCTAGGGGAGAAAAAATTCCAAATAGCGGAGTGAGAGTTCGACGATGTAATGCTAGGGCATATGGATGACTGGAGACTACGATATATATTCACTAATGTTCAAATCTGTCCGCTCAAGAGTATCTACTTGTATCCCTACCCTGGGTCTGTGCCTGGCGCAGATGGTCGCCGCGCCGTTGCAGGAATGTTTATCATGGCCGCTGGCCTTAGTGAGGTCGTCTCTTGGGCTGCACTCCATACCTTTTTTTTGCAGTCCGTGATTCCATTCACGACTAACGTTACAGCACTTAGTAAACTTTGATCTGCAAGTGTTTTTCTTTGGTACCTGCAAAAGTCTTTCACTCGCTGCACCTCAGATCAGTCAGTACAACATGACATGTTGTGCTTGGCATGCGATATGCTATTGTGCATACGGCTTCGATCACATGAATAAATGGAGCTTACACCAGTTTAGTCTCCTCGCGTCTACCTGAAATATCCCTTGCCATCTCAATGCCCGATGGCCACTGCATTAATAAGTCGGTGTTTTCAGTCTTCGCCAAATCATACGCCTGCATGAACACATCATTCAGCTGTACTAGCGAGTCAAGATACCTTTTGTCCTCCTCGTCCCAACGCTGATGATTGTGGACGATTGCTGAAGTTATCAAGATGTTAGTGAGGTGTTTCTCCTCGTCCTTAGGCATCCTAGATTCCGTGGATGAAACGACCTTGTTCGCGAATGTTGCGAGGTCCAGCGGCGACACAGTCCCATGTATTAGGAGAGCATTTACTAGCTTTTCGCGCGCTATTGTCTTGAGGAATGAGGCATCGTAGACCTCGGCTAAGCTGTATATATCCAGATGGAAACTAATGGGTGTACCTAGATAGGCGAAGGACTCTTTGTTTCGACCATCAGGGAAGCGTTTGGCATGTCGAATATTTACCGCCCGACCTTTGCTTTCCAGAGTATACGATCCCCTGTAGCAGTGTTGAATAAAACGATCGACAGCTTGAGGGTGGAAGACATCCGAGATCTCAAAAGTGTTCAAGTTGGCGGGCGTTGCCGACTGATTCATACTTAGTCAGCATGAGTTATGCATTGATGAAGGATGATGTTACACTTACTCCATCTGGGTGCATCATATCCCTAAATACGCTACTGTTTCGAAGCAGTGTCATTGAGTGAACCTTCCATTTGACGCCATGGCAGCTCAAGACGATGTTCTTGCCCAATTCGGTATCCAAGCTGTATTGGCACGTTCTATAGCAATCAACAAGAGTGTCCATTCTGCGAGACAACGATAATTACTCCTGACTGATGCGATCTGAAGTTGGCAATTTCTCGCGACTATCAGTGCTCTTGAAAGCCATCAGTAGAAGGTTGCGTGGCGAGCAGTTGGTTTCGCCTTCCAGAGAAGGAGGTAACATCTGCAGAATCTCTCTCGGTTTGGTCGGAGCGGAGGCAGAAGCTGCAGAAGTAGACTTAGACGTGGCTCCGTCTGTTTTGCTTGCATTAGTCGCCATGGCTGAATACGTGAATAATCGAAGTATCTCTTGCCGGTAGCATTGATATACAGGGCAAGGGCAAGCTTGCTAAGAGTACGCTCGTGATTACGCATAACACAGATCCCATGATGGGTGGATTGTTCGCTTGCTTGATATGCTTGATACAACACGAAGATACATATCATCCGCACAATCTAACGTTCCCGCCACAGCACACAATCTTTCAAGTGCAGAGACGTTATTCGAGAAAATTTTGTACTCTTACCTTGTGTTGTTTGTGGTAGGGCAAACTCAACGTTATCAGTACGTGGGTATACGGAAGGAAAAGAGTGACTATCTCGTCTGGAGAACCTCGACGATACCGGGATCCGTATATCTCCACGCAGGCAGAGGCGGAGAAATTGGCCATCGAAGCATGTCAGCTGCTCAATAACTACCCCGGAGAGCTCGACAGCAGTGAATCAGTCCCTCCTAATAAAGGCCTAGACGCATTGCACCCAAAGCGAAAGAGGACAGAGATACGTACTTGCTATGACCCATCTATATGAGCCATAAACATAGGCAGTCATAGTAGCTGGGAGTTACTTTTACACGAGTGCAAATGTCTTCGAGTTGGTTCGTTTTGCACACACGCAGTAGATGATAGATCTGCTGAAGTCTGAACGCGAAGTACCACAGTAAGCGCCTCGCCGCCAAGCCACCCCTCCAAATCGTCGTACCCGGCTGCATAACAGGCCCCCATCACACGGCGCCAAACCTGCACCAACAACCCCCCCCCTCCAGCCCCGTGACCATCTCCAGCTGCGGTCCTCGTCGTTCGCAGGGCGATCCAGTGATCGATGGGAGGATCTTATCTCTTGGTTGCCGAGTTGGGAAGGTTGGGCTGCGGACGGTGGTAGTCGTATGTAGTGTGTTCGCCTTCATGTGCATTGCAATCCAGCGCAACGGTTTGTCGATTTTGGGCTGGCAATACCATACGAGGTATGGGAATTGCAGTTCTGAAGATGTAATTCGCTGACTCGTTGCAAGCTGTTTTGGTGGGAGTGAATGACGTCTTGGCGTATACGCAACCGAGGCAGAACAGTTCCAGTCCAGTCCAGTATAAACAAAAGTCTCGACATCACGAACACTTGCTCTTCACCCTTCAATCAAACTTCAATCTCCAATATCAAGTCAAATACACACCGTCACCATGGCCGCCCGCCCCCGCAACATCAACAACACCTACACCACACCATCAGCCCCATACCTCAAGCCAATCGTAATATGCGGCATCATCATGGCCCTGTCCGCACGCCGCGAAGTCATCAGCCCAGGATCGCCGTTATACGACTACGCACTGTCACGCTCAGTCAATGCTCTCAAGGCCGCGGGCTGGATTCAGAATGGGCTGTTTTATCTCCTGTTTGGCGCGCACGCGATTGAGACAGTACTGTTTATGAAGAAGTTGAGTGCGCATGGCGTTAGTGTTGCCAGCACGGCGTGGTGGAAGTGGGTTGCGACGTGCTTTGTGGGTGGGAAGTTCTGCTTTGAGTGGTTTGATAGGGTTGTTGCGAAGGGTGTTTGAGCTGAGCGACATACGGGGTTCAAGAAGATGGAAAGGTGTTTGAATGAGCCATACACGGCCCGAGACGATAAAGAGGTATCCGAATACTCCGAGATGTATTCCGCTTGTAAGATATCGCTACAATACAAAACCAACGCCAGTACCTATGCTCTTACAGATCTATCACATGTACATTGCCAACGACTAATGACTACTGTTTGCCGGGCTTCTGCGCATTCGGGCCCATTTCCTTGCTGAAGGCAAAGTACGACACTTCGAGGCTGGTGAGGGCTCGGATGCCGACGACCAGAATGAGGAAAAGGGGAAGGGCGGCAGCCATGCCCATGAAGATGCCGGGTGTGAAGTATTGGTACCGCTCGAAGAGGCCGCCTTCGCTGGTGGTGTTCGCTCGCTTGACGTGCGAGGACAGGTCGCGTTTCAGCTCTAGTTGATCGAAGTTTCCGAATGCATTCTCCATCTCGTATGGAGGGCTGTCTTGTTGCTGCGCCTTGGCGACTGATTCTTCGACGGGCGAGGTAATGTAGATGATAGTAAAGTCGTGGGGCTCGGCGGCCTGGTATACATAGTCACCGAGAAGTCCATCTACAATTGTCAGCCCTTGCTCGTGCCACGTACAGTGGTGGACGTACCCATTCTCTGCAGGTAGCGTCTTCGCTCTGCGACAGCTGCTACGGGGGGCTCGAACACGTCCCTTGACCGCACGGCGTCTGCTCCGCACTTCGACTTGATGTGCTGGACAAGCGCCTTCGCATTTACGTGGCCGACGACGTCCGGTACAGCATATCTTGTCTTAACGTCCTCGTCCTTGCCTGACATGTACTGGGCTAGTTGGGGCGATGAGTGGCCACCAGCATAGTCCGCGGCAGAGACGCCCTCTTGCTCGATGATGACGAATGATTTGGTCGGACAGTCCTTGACTGCGGCAAAGACATCACTGGTGACTTGCGACGACTCCGCGATGGCTGCATCTGCGTTGGGCAGGTTCAGGCTGCAGATGTTAGCTTCGAGACGGGAGAGCGGGTGGTAAAGCGCCTACTTCGCGGTGGAGAAGAGGAAGAAGGGCGAGGTGTTGCGGAATGCGAGCGCCGAGGGCAGCGCTGCCAGAGCGAGGGCGCCAAAGGAAGTCTTCACCATGATGGCGTGCAATGTGTTGGTGATGGGCTGCTGGTCGGGATGCTCGCCATTCGCGCGGAGCTCCAGTTGCAGCGACTTGGTCAATGCGCCGAGATGACGCTGCCGAACAATCTCCATGCACAGTCAGATCCAGAAGCGCATTCAATTGCTCCTGCGCCACTTCACTCGACGGGCCAGGCACATTTCGCCCACACGCCGGCACGGGTTTGCTTGACTCATAATCAGTCTTTTCCTTCTACACGGCTACGCTAGTCTCTCCGCGGTCTCTCAGGCATTCGTATAATATCATCGAGCGGTTGCCACTGCCCTTGCAGTTCACCACACACACATTTCACAGTGTGATTTTCTTTCACGTTCAGCAGACCATACAAATAATAGAGTCTGCAATTCTATTCTCTTACAAACACATTCTAGAGCGTCTCCAGCGCATCCCAACCTATAGCGGCAAGACCACCCAGCATGGCGACCGCCACTGCACAACAGCCACCAATTTCGGCACCGGGTGACGCCGCAAGAGGCTCCCAGAGACGGCGACGACCAGCACGTCCGCGTAACCCAAATGCACCGGCAAACCAGCAGGAGGAGGGCCAAGCACAGGCTCAGTCGCAAAGAGGAGGAGGGCACAGCGGGCGTGGGCGCGGCCGAGGGCGGGGAGGGGCCAATGATGCTGCGCGGGCTCCAGCACCAGCTGCTCCAGACAACGTACAAGTAGAGACGCCAGCATCGAGAGGCGCAAGAGGCGGACGAGGGCGTGGACGAGGACCGAGGTTTGGGCCACGAATGGCGGCTGGTGGCCGACAGTTTGGTGGACAGTTGACAGCAGAGGAAGACGCCGCCTCAGCATCGTCGAGCCTGCAGGCGGACGCCCCAGCCTTCCAACCAGGCCAGCCGATTGCCCCACGCAAGCCACGAGCACCGCGCGAGAAGAAGCCTCAAGCACCCAAATCGAGTGCACCCGACATTGCGACAAGAACACATGAAGACATAGACAACGGTCACTACGAATGCGCTATTTGTACTGAGGAGGTCAAGAGGCACTCACGGGGCGTTTGGTCGTGCAGGACATGCTGGACTGTCTTCCACCTCGGCTGCATTAAGAAGTGGTCGACGAACGAGGGCTCCGCTGCTGCCCGTCAGCAAGCTCAAGATGGCGAGACACCTCCTCCTAGGCAATGGCGGTGTCCTGGATGCAATCTGCCCAAGGACACATTACCTAAGAACTTCCACTGCTGGTGCGAGAAAGAACTGGACCCTAAAGCTCTGCCTGGATTGCCGCCCTTCTCTTGCGGTCAGACTTGCGCCCGTCCTCGCGTCCTACCAAAGAGCTGCCCGCATCCGTGCCCCGTCACTTGTCATGCTGGACCATGCCCGCCTTGCGGTATGATGGGGCCTACAAAGTCTTGCTTTTGTGGCAAGAAGTCGACGACGCGACGCTGCCTGGACACCGATTACGAACATGGGTGGGGATGTGGCGAAGTCTGTGGAGAAGTCATGGCTTGTGGAGAGCACCGCTGCTCACGCCCTTGCCACGATGGTCCCTGTGGGCAGTGCGAGGTTCGCGTACCTGAGCGATGCTATTGCGGTCAAATTCAAAAGGACATCTTGTGTCACGATAGGGAGGAAGAGAAGAAGAGCAGCCAGTCGCATGTTGCGGCGGATGGCAGCATTGCTACAGAGGAGTGGACTGGTACATTCGAGTGCCCGAACACCTGCACGCGGTTCTTCGACTGCAACAAGCATGCTTGCGAAAAGTCCTGCCACCCGCAAGATGCCAGCTCAGCTCATTGCCCACGATCGCCCGACGTGGTATCTCACTGTCCATGCGGCAAGACCCTTCTAAGCCACATGTCAGATACCTCTCGAACGTCCTGCGAAGATCCTATACAAAATTGCAATAAGCCATGCCACAAGACGCTGGAATGTGGTCATTTGTGCGAACAGCTCTGTCATCAGGGAGACTGCTCTTCCTGCTTTCAGAAAGTAACAATAACCTGTAGATGTGGACGGACTACTTCACCCACTATCTGCCACCAAGGAACGGAGGAGCCTCCACAGTGCATGCGTATTTGTCGAACCTCACTTAATTGTGGGCGCCACGAATGCGGCGAGCGTTGCTGTGCTGGAGAGCGTAAAGCCGCCGAGCGACAGGCCAATCGTCGTAAAGCTCGACCTCTAGATGCAGCGCCGCGTCGCCCTGGTGATAACTTCGAAGCTGAGCATATTTGTACTCGGAGCTGTGGTCGCCAGTTGAAGTGCGGCAATGCAGACCATCGATGTCAAGAGCTTTGTCACAGGGGCCCATGCGGTTCATGCAGAGAAGCCATCTTCGAAGAGCTTAGCTGCAACTGCGGCCGAACCGTTCTGCAGCCTCCGCTACCGTGCGGCACTGTGCCACCACCATGTCGCTTTGCTTGCGAGCGACCCAAGGCTTGTGGCCATCCGCAAATGAACCACAACTGTCATGGCGATGAAGAGAGCTGCCCCAAGTGTCCGTTCCTTACCACGAAGCCATGCCTTTGCGGCAAGAACGTACTGAAGAACCAACCTTGCTGGCTATCTGACGTCCGTTGCGGTGACATCTGTGGAAAGACACTTCGATGCGGCACCCACAAATGTCAGAAGCAATGCCATCGCCCCGGGGAGTGCGAGGAACCTTGTAGGCAGCCTTGTGGCAAGGAGCTCAGCACCTGTGGCCATCCTTGTATGGCTCCATGCCACTTCCCAGACTCGTGCAAAGAAGAAAAGCCTTGCCAACACAAGATCTTTGTCACTTGCGAGTGTCAACGGATCAAGCACGAGACGAAGTGTGCAGCCTCCAGGCAAGGTGAGGGCAACTCGAAGAAAATCTTGAAGTGCGACGAGGAGTGCGCGCGTCTCGAGCGAAATCACAAGCTGGCTCTTGCTCTGAACGTGGATCCCGAGCACCAGAGCGATCACATACCATACTCCGACGCAACGATGAACATGTATCAGCAGAACTCGACTTGGGCTGCGACGCAAGAGAAGCAGCTGAGACTGTTCGCTGCTGATCCGGAAGCAAAGCGCCTCAGATTCAAGCCGATGCAGAGACAGCAGCGAGCATTCGTGCATTCCCTGGCAGCAGACTTCGGCTTCGACACAGAGAGCATGGACCCAGAACCACACCGTCACGTTGCCATCTTCAAGACTCCTCGCTTCGTCATGGCGCCTATGAAGACTCTAGCAGAGTGTGCACGCACCCGCTTGGTAAATCGCCCTGTGCCTGTGGCCGCCGCGCCAGCTACCATTGTGCGGGCTAAGCCAAGCAACACAACCGGCGACCCATATAACGCTTTCCTGGTCACCAACCCACGTTTTGCTTTGACCATTGAAGAAGTCAACACCGTCATTAAGAGCGTGCTGGCTACGGCTTTATTCCGATTAGAGCTCGAGGTCAACTTCCTCCCCAACGAAGCCGTCTCCCTCAAGCCACCTCTAGTAGCTCGACTCAACATGGAGGAGCGTGAGATGCAAAAACTCCTCGAATCCATCCAGGAGCCCCTGTCACAAGCCTTCAACACCCAGAAGATCGGCAAGGTACAGCTCGCGCGCCTAGACTCATCATTGAACATCCTCCGCAAAGAATCAGACATCGGACCCGGCTCTGGCTGGAGCCAAGTCGCAGCAGGAGCGCGCAGCATTCCATCGCGCCAAGCTCCTCAGGGCACAATGTTCGGCAACAAGGGCGGCTTCGCTGTCTTGAGCCTAAGCAGCACGAAGAAGAAGAAGGCTAAGCCGGTGGAGGTGGTCGAAGATTGGGAGGCGGCGGAGGAACAAGAGGAGCAGAAGGAGAAGCAGACTAGTGGTGGGAATAGTGCGGTTGTGAGCGAGAGTGAGGAGGGTGTGTCGTCGAGACCGCGGAGCGTTGTTGCTGAGGGTGAAGCTGAGGAGGTGCCTGTTTCGATGACGCCGGGTACGGGGCGGTGGGCGGACATGGATGATGAGTGAGAATATTGAGAGTGGTGATCTAGTAGTGTATGTGCTGCACCGTCACGCACTTGTAAAAAACGGCTTATTCCAACGCCTATGGTCCGAGGTACTCAGATGCTACGGGGAGGAAAAGTCACGGATGCAACACAATACAGCTCTATATGTGCAAAAGACGCAGCTCTACGTCAGCTTACCCTTCTCGAATATGTATTCAACCTTCACTCCGATGCCTCGAAACCCATTAATCGAAGCACTTCAACTTTCACGGCCCAGCAACAATCTCTTTCACATGCTGCTTTTCATTCTCCGTGTACTAGCGCCAAAGGCACATTTAATCCCACGCAACCACCCAGTGCGCCGATCCACATCGTGAGATACTCAACTTCAGTAACTTGCCTATCACCTACGCTCGCAGCCATCACGTCCGCCGTGTGGCACGGGTGTATGAAGAAAACTGGACGACTGGTGACGGGATGGTCCTGGATTGATAGACCTCCAATTACGCCTCCGCTTTCTGTCTGCGGTGTGAAGTGCGGGGGGATCAAGTGTTCGTATAGAGTTTTCATGGTTGGTGGGTAGCGGTGGAGGGAGTCTTGGATGTGGAAGTAGAGGACTGGGACGCGGTAGGTGGGGGAGAGGAGGATATCGTAGTGGATGAGGGAGGGTAGGGGGGTGGGTTGGAGTGCGGCGTCATCTTGTTCCTCGTGCTCGTCGTTGATCTCGTCTTCTTCGTCCTCGTGCTCGGCCTTTTTTGTAGCACCTACATTGTGTTGTAGTAGCCTCGTGACGCTCAGGTATGTGGTGTCATGGTGACGGACTAGCTCGACTTCTTGCCAGTCCTTTTGCATGTGACCGCGCTGATGGAATACATTGCTTAGATTCTTGCAGGCCGCTTCGAATTCTGACGTCGTAAGGCTTGGAAATGCGGACAAGTGCCCACTCATTGGGATGTTGACTTGGAAGGACCGAATGAAGAACCCCAAGGTGCGGGGAAACAATTTCGATTTCGGTTCCTGCTGATGTGTGCTTGGAGGGTGAGTTCCCGAAGATACAATGTCAGACTAACCACCGTTGGCTCGTTTGTAAGCCAAGGCAGAGGAGCGTGTAGATAAGTCTCAGCACTAAGTGGTCAATTGGGCGCGGCTCTGTTGGCCGATCATGTCATGTCATGTCAGCGGAAAGGTACAAGGTCAAGGTGCGGCGATCGAGTGGGTCACGGCTTGTTTTTCCCCGGACTTAGGTATATCTTGGCGCCTCGCAACTGCCTGGACCGCTCAAGGCATCTCAACACGGCGGACTGGCCCCGACACCTCCGCGACGCCATCTCTCACTCACTGGGGCCATCTCATCTCCCTCGCTGCCTTGCGCGACCTCCCAGCACTGATCCACCTCCGTCTCGACCGCTCCGCTGCGCCATTCGCGTTAATCAAGATCAAGATGCCGGCCCAGACGGAGAAAAGTCAGCTCAAGCGCGGTCGTGTATGTGCACATTGAGTTGCTGCGGTGTTGTGAGGGAATTGTTCGCTGACCAATCTCCCAATGACAGCATTCACAAGGCGAGCAAATCGACCCCAAGAAGGCACGCCATGCCCGCCTGTCGCCACCTGCCAGCCGTCTGAAGCAGGGACCGCTGCCGTCGCCCGTCACCCACAAGGAGTCGACCGCCTCTGATGACTTCAAGGAGGGCACCGTGACCCCACCACCCCAGAACGGCCGCCAGGCACCCAACTCACAAGCCTTCCGCAGCCCGAACGGCATCTCTTCGCCGGCGTCAGACACGCAGCCGTTCTCACAGTTCGTCTACCCACCGAACAACCGCACATATGCCGTCGAGGACGAGGAAGGCGAGGAGGTATGGGGCTACCTCGTACCCATGACCGATGCGTCCGGTAAGGTCCTGGTTCTGCGGCGACGGGAAGCATGCCCCGTGTCAGCAAACATGGTGGGTCGGACTCACGGCTGCAAAAGGGTCGACAAAGACGAATACAAGCGCCAGGAGGAGGAGTACGAGAAGGAGAAGCAGGAGAAGGGCATCACTGCTGGTGGCTACCTGATTGGTCGTCATCGCGAGTGCGACCGTATCCTCGAGTCGCCCACCGTATCGAACCGACACTGCCTGCTGTTCACGGAGAAGAAGGCTGGAGACGTCGTCGCCGTGCTCGAGGATCTTTCTGGAAATGGCACGTTCGTCAACGACACCATCGTTGGTCGCAACAAGCGCCGTGTGTTGCAGGAGGGCGACGAAATTGCCATTCTCGAAGAGGCTCGCTACGTCTTTCGATACCCGCTCATACGGAACACCCACCAGTTCCGTCAGCAGTACACCATCCAGCAGCAGCTGGGCAAGGGCCACTTTGCTTCAGTCTACCTCTGTGTTGAGAAGACCACGGGCATGCGGTACGCCGTCAAGAAGTTTGAGAAGCGGACGGGACCTGGCGAGAAGTCAAAAGTCGAGGGGCTGCAGCAGGAGATTGCTGTTCTGATGGGCATCAGCCATCCCGCCCTCTTATGCCTCAAAGACACATTCGACGAAGATGACGGGGTCTATCTCATTCTTGAGCTGGCCACCGAGGGCGAGCTCTTCAACTGGATAGTCATGAAGCAGAAGTTGACCGAGACCGAAGCACGCAAGGTCTTCGTGCAGCTTTTCCAGGCAGTGAAGTATCTGGTAGGTACACACCATGTTCTTGGCGGGGCGTTACTAACGATTGCCAGCACGAACGCAACATCGTACATCGTGACATCAAGCCGGAGAACATATTGCTCACGGACAAAGATCTGAATGTCAAGCTTGCTGACTTTGGTCTTGCGAAGATCATCGGTGAAGAGTCCTTCACGACCACTCTGTGTGGAACACCTTCATGTACGTCCTTACCTATCACATCTTAACGAGGAAAGCTAACAGGTCAGACGTCGCACCTGAGATTCTAGAAAATTCAAACCACCGCCGATACACGCGAGCTGTCGACGTCTGGTCACTAGGCGTAGTGCTATACATCTGCCTGTGCGGCTTTCCACCGTTCTCAGATGAGCTCTATAGCGCAGAGAATCCCTACACATTGTCTCAGCAAATCAAGAGTGGTCGATTCGACTACCCATCGCCGTACTGGGACTCTGTCGGCGACCCTGCGCTTGATCTCATCGACCGCATGCTCACCGTCGACGTGGAGCAGCGGATTAGCATCGACGAGTGTCTTGAGCATCCCTGGACGACAAAGGGGGCGATCAGCCTGAACGACAGCACAGACGGTCTGACGGGCGCCATCTCGAAACTCGACTTCACAAAGCGAAAGGTGCAACGCGAACGCACCATGCTGAGTGACATCAACGACATCAAGGTCACTCAAGTTATCCAGGACCCAGAGGGACAGAACGCTGTCAAGGTGTGGGAGAAGAACGCGAATCAGAAAGTCGCCATGCCACAAATGACGCAAGAGACGCGACCGAACGACGCACGAGCGCCGAACGAGTTCATTCAGATGGGCGGCAAGGGCGACGAGACACTCTATTCAGAAGAGGAGGGGGGCTCGAGATACGTACCGGAGCAAAGTCTTGGGTCATCGGCTCCTAAGAGCGAGTAAAGGCGTATTGTACTTGAGGTGTGTGCCTGATACCTTGTTCATTTGGGCGCCAGGGCTATATTTGTAATGGGAGAGTGTATTTGGGGCAAGCGGGATTTTGTAAGATATTGGCGTACTGCGAGCGATGCCAGTCAAGGTCCCGGTACAAGGGGTATCAATGGCGTCCGCGTTACAAGTCGATATGGAGTATTGCAAGGAGACATTCAGGAGAATCCCTACGGCCTCAGCTTCACCTTCTAGCTCGCCTAGGTCCTCGCGTATGTCCTCGGCGGCTTCTCCATTCTGGTTCTCGGGAACTTCATCATGGTACTGGTCATGGTCCATAGCGTGACATCGCTCCTATCGCTCATGATCGCTACGGATCTTGTGGACGTTGCGCTGTCCAGCTTCCTCATCCTTGGCATCTTCCTGGTGCTGAAGGCATACGACGTTCGCGCATCGTTCGAGCTATGTTACAAATCATGCCACGAGCATCTTGCGAATGATTTTGATCATATCATCAATATGACTTCCCAGCTGAAGATAACTTACCCTTATTGAAAAACGCGATATCGCTCTTCAAAGCGACAAGCGGTCAAACCATGCAGATTAGTCATCGAATATACTTCAATTTTAAACCCAACTCAACTCCCTGACAGTCTTCCAAATCCTTCAGCTTCCACTGCGTCGCCGTCTTTATTCTATACTCTTTCAGACTCATTCCCCGCAACATGCAACCCACCCCACCCCCATCCCTCCGCGCCCTCCCCCAAGAACTCCAAGACCTCATCTACCATCACCTCTGGACCCACTCCCCCATCCTCTGGCTCAAGCACTTCACTCCCCGCGCCGCTATCGCAATCACATACCACCACGCACCAGGCACTCCATCCTACAACGAGCGCGGCCTGCCGCGCTGGCTCCTCACCAACAACAATATCCTTGCCAGCGGCCTCACGCAATTGAAGCGTCACGCAAGCTGGAGCTGGTTCGCAGCCGCGTACGATGTTCCAGGGCGCGCGAACACGCTGGGTGGTGCGTGCGCGGCGCGGAATTGCACGATTAGCGATTTGAAGTATTTGCAGCGCGAGGGCGAGACAAGAAGTCATTGTGTGCAGCGCGTTGAACATCCAGGCGCGGGCCTAGCATCGCTTTTCACGCGTAATCTCCAACTTTTAACGCTCGGACTCGGCGCGCATGTATCGGTACACGATACATATCGTCTCGACATCGCGCGCTTCGGGAACGCTGGGCTACATCTCAAGTCATTGCGCGTAACACTATTGCTGTTTTTGAAAGGGGAAGCCGAGGCGCAGGAGCGGGAAGATGCTTTTGTTAGGTTTTTTGAACATGCGGAGAGGGAGGTGCAGGAAGTGGGCAGGGCGTGGCTGAGGGGTGAGAAGAGGGAATGGGGGCTGTATGTCAATGCTATGTTGCCGCGGGGGGTTGTGGGTGAGAGGTATGATGGGGTAGAGATGAGGGCTGGGACTGGGAGGAGGAGGCATTATAGGATGGTGTTTAGAGTGGCTGGAGTGGAGGAATGAGGGGTTTTCCAACGTGTGTGTTGGCATTTGTTGAGTTAATTGACGACGTTGCACGATTCCTCCGTGCTGGGACAAATTTCCCGCCTGATGGACGTGGCGTTGAGATGCTCGGAGACTGTGGCCAACAGCCCCGCATCACCCAAAGCCCCACGTACCTGCATGACTTGTACCTGACTATCTTGCGCCTCTTTGCGCATCTAACGCGTTCCAGACCTTTGGAGAGGCTTGGCTCTGTGTTCAGGGTCTTCTGAGTTCACGGCGATGACATTTTGCTGGTCGTGAGCCTTCCGCATGATAGTTGTATAATTCGATCATAATCTGTTCATTGGATATCACTAAGCAGCCGCCAACACCGGTGCTGAATATCGATGTCATCCAGATGATAGATGACCAAGAACGACGAGCAGAAACCAACGGAAACCCATATCCGTGAGTGGTAGTAACGACCCATGACTCAAGACCCATAAAGAAATGTAGTTGGACATGAAAATCCTGTACGGGGCGAACGTTGTACACCACTGACGCCACCCGAAACAAAAGCAAAGAAGAGGGATTCGATGCGCTGCATTTCGATCGCCGATGGTCAGCGTTGAAATCATGAACCGGGATCGGCGCGCCTGTCGTCGTCGTTGTCGAAACGTTTGGCCTTTTGCCCCTTTGAAAAGTATATTTGACACCTTAACATTCAGTCATCAGCATCGTATTCAGCTTGATTGCCCCTCTCCTTGCCGTCTTTACGGATTGGGATCTTGATACCCTGAGATGCGAGACACTTGCTCAAGGGCGTAGACTCGACAACACCAGGGAACTTCTTGGCCGAGTAGACGGTGAAGGGCTCGGAGAAGGCGGTAGCAAGCACCGGGCATTTGCCCTGCGAGACGCCGTTGGTTCCCTGACCCAGGCCAATGTCACTCATAGTGAACTTGAGGCGGAAGGTCCCCTCGGTGCGCACTGACAAGTCTTGCAGGACGAACCAGAAGCCAGGCTTGTTGTCCAGGTCGTTGAGGCGGCATGCGTTGACAGCGTTCATGCCGATGAGATTTCGGGTGTAGTGCTGGTTGGGCAAGGGAGAAGTTATGCCAATAAGACCGCTGGGATAGCTGTAACCACCAGCGCTGTACTGTGTAGCATAGGCGGCGTGGGTCGGCATGGCATGTTGCTGGCCATAGGCTTGGATTTGTTGACTGGTCCACTGGCTGCCTGGTGGGGGAGGCATGAACAGCCGTTCCGGTGGCGGTGGGTACGATGCAACAGTACTGCTGGATATTGACACGGTAGGCGACGCGCTGCTATGTCTGACAAGATTCACTGCTTGTGTGCAGTCCTCGTTCCAGAGATCGACTTGAAGGATACAGAAGGTACTATCGACTTTTTCGATCTCGATCTCCGAGCCCGTGTCGTCGCTTACTACTATCAAGCGCACGCATGGTGGAGGGGTGATGGGCCGCCGATCTTTGTCGCCAAATCCGCACATTCGGGCCCTGATAGGTTGCTGCTCGACCGAGAGTCTGTACCTGTTGCCGTTCTTGACGCCCACATATGGCATGTCGTTTCTTGCGTGCTGCGGACGTTGGTGTTGGTGTTGTAGAAGCTGTTGTGACTGATGTACCGGCTGGGCATATTGGACGGCATGAAGCGGTGGCTGATGCTGGGGCAGCTGGTGCTGCGGATGGGGATGCGGATGTTCCATGATCGGATTTTGGAGAATGTATTTGCGATGATATAATGTTGGACTGTGTGGATGTGAAAGAAAACGCAGTCTGGAGTGAAAGCGGAAAGATGTTTCGGCCTAGCCTTTCGCCAAGGTGAGGCTAGGTAACCCCGCGCCCCGAACGGGAGGAGCCGAAAGGCTTCCCCTTCTACGGTACAGACCCGTGCGCCTTCTCCGCTTGCCCAATAACACGACACCCAGCGCTTTAGTACGCCAGACTTTGCTCAGAGCCGCGCAACTTGTTGAAAAACAATGTTTGCTAGTGAATCCGATGATTAGGCATCTGTATCTCTTGCCAACTTCATTCACATCTGTCATAGTACAGATCGGATTCAGCATTGCAATAATTGCTCGTGATGGTCACACAGTACTACTGGACCACGATCGAGGTGTTGCATTGCTGTAGCCAGTAACGTAATGCGTTTGTGTTATTTCTGATTGCTTCTTGTTGCTTATTCTTCTCAATGGGCTGGCCGAAGCACAACAGCATGAAGTATCTCGCGGAGCGTCTCAAGAATTGCCCGGAATAGTCGTCAGGTCGCGAGTGTGTAGCTCGGAATGATTTGTAGATATCTCATTTTCATCTTTCAGTGATTTACATAGAACTCAGCAGTGCTTGCTGCTCGTTCGCCACAAAGAAACGCGTCCTGATCCATCGGGGATTAGCCCCACTGAAATAGCGTCTTCTTCCCTTTGTTGCCCTTCTTCTTCCCGGCACCCTCGTCCTCCGCAGCAGGTGTCGTAGGGCCGCCAGCAGATGCGCCTGCCCACGGGTTGCTCACTGGCGTATTGCGCCCACTATTGTCGCGTCGAAGCCCGAGACCAGTATAGCCTGGGCTGAAGATGGTGCTGCTTGGCTTCGCCGCCGCAGGCAGAGCTGGGAATGCATCTGACGCGGGTGCCTTCTTGCTTAACGTGGTAGATGAAACGTTGCGGGACGGCAAAGGCGAGGCACGCATACTTGAAGCGCCAGAAGAAGACGCCCAAGGTGTTTGGCCGGGCTTTGCACCGATGCGACCGCCAGATGCTGGTGGGAGGGCAGGGAATGGGTTACTGGACGTTGGTGATGACCAGCTAGCCTTCTGGTTGGCTGTTGATCGTGAGGACTGTGCAGTCGAGCTCTTCAGCTTCAATACTCTCGAGCCACCATGGCCAGCAGTGGCGCCGTTCAGCGCTAGACCTGTGGATCCACCTGGTAACGAAGGATAGTCTTCGTTGATTGCTTTCCAGTCGTTCCAAGCTTTCAACAGAGCCTCGCGCTTTGCAATGATCTCGAAAATCTCGGCCAGCTCCTTAACGAGCTTCCCCAGCTCCTTGGAGTTGGTGTCGAATAGCGCAAAAAAAGCATCGATGAGCTGGGTAGCAGACATCTTGGCATTGCGATATGCTGAGATTGTGTTGCGGAATTCCTGAAGCTTCATCGCATCGTTGCGCAGCATCGTACTTGCTCGTTCTGTGACAGCGTTGTGACGAAGTGCCCTCGCTTGCTCTTGGGGTGTTTGCGGTGTGGAGCTCGCTGGAGGCGGATTGAGACTGAGATTGCCGACTCCATTTGCGAGATTTTGTGCTCCTGAGGGTCGCGAGGCCGTCACGGTTGCGGGTGCGGCTGCACTTGGCGCGGGTCTGGCTGCGAATGCCTCGCCAGGGGTAGGCGTGGATGTGAGCTGCCCACCAAAAGTTCGTGCTGTGGCAGATTGAGAGTTCTGAGCTTCCATCTGCCGCTGATATGCGAGCTCTGCTCTGCTCAAAGTTTGTGCTGATGAGGCGGGCAAAGGTTCAGCGTTGGGATCGCGCCCACGCCCACGACCTCTGCCGCCCTCTCCTCGTCTCCGGTCGTCCCGCCTGCCGCCTGACTCGGGCTCGTGTGGGGCGCGCAAATTGAATCCAGACATGTCGACTCGCCGCGCGTCCCGCAATGCGTCTTTTGTGAGGCCGTTGGGGTGAGTCTCGATCTGATGTGCTTTGAGGTCCATCTCAGAGTCGAAGACCACGAACTTCTTTTCAAGACATTCCCTGTCCGGACACAGGAAATGGTCTTTACGAAAATGAACTTCGAGCGAGTCGTAGTTGACGTAGTATTGCTGCTGCCTGCTCCCCTCACGTCGGTCGCAGATGTGGCAGCGCTCGTGCTTGTCTCGGCAGTGGGTGTACAGTTCATCGTCTCCGTAGAACCGCTGTCGGCAGAACCCACATTCAGGATGTCCTCTGAAACCACTCTGGTCTTTCGCGCCGGGATTGTCGTCGCCAAACTTCTGGTGCTTCTTGAGGTCGGCCCACGTGAACAGCTCGTGCTCATGGGTGAAGACCTTTTTGTTTCGTGTGCACAGGTCGCTATCAATCATTAGCAAGTAGTTAGATGTAAATAGATACAAAACTTACCACATGGACTTTTCATGCGCATTCTTGACGTGACGATGCAAATCTGGCCACCCTAAGCAAGCAACATCGCAGTCGCCTTCCGGGCAGTTGTACTGCAGTAGCAGACGGGTGTCCTCGAGGACCTGCGCATTCGCAAAGTGTATTCCCAGGCTGTCGTTAGACTCAACGAAGTCGGCGGAAGTAAAGTCTTCGTAGTTCTTCTCCGCCTCATCCGTGAGAATGACGTGATCCGACTCTGTTCTACAGTGCGCACAGGCTTTCGTCTTGTACAGTGCGCGCATTCGTATTGAGCAGATGTGGCATGTTCGGTGGTTGCAGGGAGCGACCGCTGTGTGCTGAATCGGCGAGGCGCAGATGAAGCACACCTCGGCGTCCGGATCGTCTGCGTCGGTTTGGGGCAGCACAAGTTTCGGCACGGTCGATGGAGCCTGGCTCTGCTCTTCCACTCCTACAGGCGCCTTGCCCTTCTCCACTGTGTGTGCTCCACGAGGGCCGTTGCCATCTCGGTGTCCCCGTCCGCGCCCGCGCCCATATGGAAAGTCGCCTCGGCCCCTTCCGCGTTGTCCTTGCTGCTCTTGTCTGTCCTCAGATCCACCATGTGCGCCTCTCCCTCGTACTCGTCCTCCTCTTCCTCGTCGCTGCGGACTCGCAGGTATTTGGGATGTTTCCTGACCTTCGTTCATTGCGCCAGTCTCCGCAGTAGATGCCATTGGCGGGGTATCGAATTTTGCTTGCTTGCGTCGGAATATGTACGGAATCGATATAGTAGTGACAGTCGTGCAAGCTGCTGATAATTACAGGTGAATGTTAGAGCAAAGAAAAGGGTGTAAGGTTGCAAGGCCTCTTTTATGGCGGGCAGCGGGCAGGCGTTTGGTGTTTCGTGAAGAAGATGACGCTGTGTGATGGTCCGTGTTCACCGCGGGCGCACTTGGGAACGTAGTTCCGATCTTACCGCCTTACCGCCTTAGAGTCATGCAGTGACTCAGGAACCGTATTCGCTTGATGACGAATAACGGTGGACGGTATGATTCGAAATGGCTCATTAATGCACAGCCTTGCGCGCGAAGTGTGACATTTCATTGTTTCTGGAACAACACATCTGAGCAAATTCGCTCGGCTTCTAGATGTGACCATCATCGCCATACATGCAGCGACCACCTCGCTCATACATCCCATCATACAGTTCACCATCTTTGACATATTTTCCCGGGCAGACCTTTGTAGTCTCATAGCTCACGCAGTCCTTGATCCTCTTCATCCCACTCGTCATCATAGACCGTCTTCAGCATCTCGGTCGTGGATGCTGGGTCGCCGCTAGACTGCTTCTTGATCCAGCCCTCCATGCTGTAGATGCGGTCGGTGACACTCTCCGCATCACTGCGAGCCTTTTGAGTTTCGGCGGCCTTCTTCTCCACTTCGACAGGGTCCTGCTCGCTGTATGCTGCTAGCTCAGTCCGCAGCTTCTCGAGCTCCTTGGTCAGGTCGGCATGCTTGGTGATCAGCGTCTTGCGATCGCCACCTGCAGGGCATCAGCAACTGACTTTGAGATGGAGATCATGTTTCACTCACCCGAGTCTTCCATGGCGTCGTCGTCTTCGGCTCGTGCCGCCCCCGCCTCGTCCACCTTCGCCTGGAGCTCCGCGACGGTGGAGTTGGCCTTGTTGAACTCGTCTTGGGCTTTGACGAGAGCAGCATCCTTGGTCTTCTTCTCGTCGCTGAGGAAGCTCCAGTACCAGTTGCCGCTGCCGATTTTCTCCACACGGATCTTGTTGTCGTCTGCGAGTGCTTGCAGATAGTCCTTCACGTGCATGCCGCTGATGGCTCCGACCTGAGGCAGTGTCTTCTCGAGCTCCTTGATGCTGTGCGCTTGTGCTGTCCTATGGAACCACGCCAGAATGGTAGCCGCCTTCTGTGCGTTGGGCTGAGTTTTGGGCGCCTGGGTGGAGTGAGGTCAGTGAGGTATATGAGAAGATTGTGAGTGGACTCATACCATGACTTGGACTGACGCGGTGAATGTTTGTAAGGTGAGAGTGATGCGTCTGATAATCGAAGAGACAAGGAAAGGGTATTGTAGAACGCGTCGGCTTGCGGTGAGGTTCTGACTGTGCGTGCCTTCCGTCCTCGGTGCGTAGACACGCTAGCGTATCTGAAGAGGGTAGGAGCGACCACGACCAGGCCTTATCTCCCTGTCTTTGACCATCAAAACATCGTCATACTCTACTCTACGAATGCCGACATGTGGTTGTGAGAAGTGAGACCGTGTGGTAGTTCAGTCTGAGTCATCGGAAGTGTCCTGCGAGCTATCACCAGAAGATAACCCCGAATCCGACTGCACGCTGGCCTGCTCTTCGAGCTCAGTATGCCCTGTCATTATGCGCTCCTCTTCTGCATCTGCTGCCTCAGTCAATGCCAGATCTCCGGTCTCGCCCAATGCCTCTCTTGCTGTTTCTTCAAGGAGGATTCCAAACGCAATCAGTGCCGTCTCGTCCATACACTTCCAGGCTTTCTCAGTCTCAGGCCCCGCAGTTCGTGAGTACAACTTGGAGACATAAGCATGCAATGCGCTCAACAGGTCGCTGCGAGGTAGTTGTTGGTCTGCAGATAGCTTCTCATGCGCGGGATAATAGTCTGTCTCCTCGTATCTGATTGGTGCGTACTTCTGTTTGAAGAGGACCTCGTCTGGTCGCAGTGGCTGTTTAGAAGCTTTGTGATCTGTGATATTGTCGATAAAACCACCCGCCGTGACTCGCCCTAGATGGCATTAGCTAGTGGTTGTGAAAGTAGTGTTCAGAGCTGTTTACCTGCTACAGCATCATACACGTTTGCCTTTGCCCTCAATGGCCTTACAGATTGTGTCTCGTCATACTCGCTCGGCGCTTCTGAAGACGGCTGCCGCAAAGTAGAATTCTGATATAGTTTCCTCTTCGTGACCATGTTGAAGTGATTGGAGGCTGACACAATGGAGACGAGTTCTTCTAAGTGCATGGATGTGGTTGCACGAATGAACGCTAACAAACGACAGCCGCGTTGCATCATACCGGTTCCCTATTGCTGCCTCTCTCGATCTCCCCAACACACTAACACCAACATTGAAATTTGAAGCATGTAGTTGCATATGAACCACCACCACCTGCTCGACCGTGCTTACGGCCACACCTCCAATGACGTCCTCATACGCGCCACGGTCTCGCGCCTCGTCTACGCGATTCAACCGTCCTCGGTGAACTTCAGCCAACACCTGCCATCTGATGATGACCCACACGAGCGCATATCGGCGCACGTTTCCGGCGTCAATACGCTGACCATCGATAAGTTCGAAGGACGGTACCTTCTTTCCGGCGGCGCAGACTCCTCAATTGTGATATGGGACCTCGAGGCGCAGACCACGGCGAGTGAGGCAGGAGAGACGCATTTGCCGCTCTCGGCCGTACACAAGACAACAGAGGAGCACAAGCTGGGCATCACGCAGATCTGCTACTACCCATTCGACTCCCTCGCGTTCCTGACCTCTTCGTACGACCACACGGTCAAGCTGTACTCCAGCGAAACGCTTGCGCCGTCCGCATCCTTCGACCTCGATGCCGTCGTATACAACATCGCTTTGTCACCCATCGCATCGCACCTACTCGTCGCATGCGCCTCCCAAGCGCCCAACGTGCGCCTCGTAGACCTCCGATCTGGCGCAAACACACACAGCCTAGCAGGCCACACGGGCGCAATTCTATCCACGGCATGGAGCCCGGTGCGCGAACACATCCTTGCGAGCGGCGCGACAGACGGCAGCGTGCGCTTCTGGGACATACGACGCAGCGTGGGCGAACTAGGCGTGCTTGATCTCGAAGACTCGACTGGCATACTAGGCAGCACCACGTCTTCGTTCTCGCGCAACGCCACGTGCGGACAAGCGCACCGAGGCCCCGTGAACGGCATCGTGTGGACGGAAGATGGACACCACTTAGTGACCTGCGGCCACGACCAGCGCATCCGCGTCTGGGACACAGACACCGGCGCCAACACGCTCGCGAACTTTGGCCCCATGGTCAAAAACAGCGGCCTCGCGCCATGCATACCCGTCCTGCCACCTGCACGGTACTTCCAGCCAGGCGCCGACGTCATGTTCTACCCCAACGAGCACGAGATCATCGCCTACGAGCTGTTCGACGGCAAGCTCGTGCGCCGCCTCCGCCGACCAGAGCAGCAGAAGCGCATCCCAGAAGTCGCGGCGAAGGGCCAGCGCAACGTGAAGGATAGAATCACATCTCTGGCGTGGCGGGCGTATGACACGGAGATGTACTCTGCACATGCGGACGGCAGTATAGCGGCGTGGAAGCCGCGCACTGAGGAAGACGCAGAGCTGGATGAGGAGGAAGAGGAAGAAAGGAGGGGGAGGGAGGAAGGGAAGAAGAGGAAAAGGGGAGTGTTGGATGAGATTTATCAGGGTCTCACGAAGAAGCAGATTACGTTTGGGAATATGGGGTTGTAGATTGGTGTAAATGTCATTGATATACCAAGGATATCCGGCAACCTTCCGTCACTGGCTGAAAATCCGAGCATCTTTCTAGTTCTATGAGGCTCTACGTTGCTGTACATGCAATGCACATCATCCACACGCACCAACCACCCTTCACGACCCACCACCAAAATTCGGTAACCGCGCAGGCACAAACTCCTCCACCCTCTCCTCACCCCTCAGCGACAACGGCCTCTTCGGCGTCGGCACCACACTCGAGTAATCCGACTCATCCACATAAAATGCACTACTATCAGGCATACTCTGCACATCCTCGACGAAAGTCGGGAACGGCGAGACTTCCGCCAGCGGAGGCGGGTGCTCACTCTCCGGCGAGCGGAGCAGCGGCGACACAGTCGACGACACGGTGCTCATTTGCACGGCGGGCTGTGGCGAGGCGGAGCGTGGCGAGCGGTTTGTTGGGGGTGTTTTGAGCTGGGATGCGAGGCCGCGCTGGAGGGCTAGGTGTTGTGCTTCGTGGCGCTTGCGTTGGATGTCGTCTTCTTCTGCTATGCGCAGGCGCTCTTCTTCCTTTTTCAAGTCGTTCATGGTAGGCATGGGCACTTCGTCGATTGTCTCTGATGTAGATCGCTGCAGGGCTGCGTCTTCGGATTTCTTGCTGGCTGACTCGCGTGTACTTCGTGACGAGACGGAGCGCGTGGAGACTTTTCTTTTGCCGGAGGGACGCTTGCTTTTGCTGGAGCTGTGCTTGTTGCTGCTTGTTTCGTCGTTCCATTGGCTGGTTGTGCGGCGCTCGAGGACAAGGGTGAATTCGTCGTCGAGTGGTACGGCGTCGTCTATCTCGTCTTCGCTGGGGAAGATGTCGCCTCTTGAGCTTAGCGAGTCGGTCGTGTGTCCTGAGGTGTGCGTGTCGCTTCTTTGCCTGCGGTGGCCTTTGTGCTCGCTCCTTTCCAGCGCATCCTCGTCGCTGTCCTCTATGAGCGGCTGTTCCTCCTCTCTACTCCTCCGTGCAGTGCCAGGGTGTTCTATGAGATCTGCCGCACTGGGCTTGTACCGCAGTCCCTTGCCGCCGATCTTGAAGGGCAGCCTGCCCAGGAAGCCGAAGTAGCTCGAGCTCGGTATGATGGTCGGATCCTGGCCTGGCACGTCTCGGGCTTGCGCCGTGCTCTTTCTCCGTGATGTGTCGTATCTCGTGTCCCGGTTCCGCTGTCCATAGCTCATCGCGTGCTGGCGGCTAGGCTGGGCTGTCGTCCCATATGTGCTCGAACTGCCTAGAAACCTGTCCAGATTGTCGCTTCCCCAACCACCAAGCAATCCATCGCTCTCGTCCTCATCCCAGTCATCGTAGAAGTCAAAGGTAGACTCGGCGCGCCCTCGTGTGGTGCGATGCCGGCGTCGGTCATTATGCGCCGGGAAGCAGGGCGCAGTACAAGTGTTGAGACATTGGGTAATCGACGAGAGGCACGGGTTTACGTAGCGCTGCGTGAAGCCGTAGAGATTCTCCTGGGCCGATTCATTCGCGTGCTCGATGTTTGACGTGAGATTCTGGAGCGTGCGGTTCCAGCGCGGGTCGTTGCGCCTGTACATGTCGACGTTACGTTGGCCGGATGGCGGCGAGGTGGAGAGTGGAGATTAGGTGTCGCAACTGTTGCGCACTTGGTCGCGACGGCGCATTGAGCTCAAAGAATTAGCATGAGCGTGTTACTGTACGGTTGAGTTGTGCAGACCGATGATGTGGTTGACATCTGGCATGCGGATGCGGCTCGGAGCTTTGGTGACGGCCCCAGCCCCCACTATTCGAAGAACAGCGACGGATCGTCCTTCACCAACACCACGCCATCACGTATGGATGCTCGACGGTCTACTTCCTACCACATATGCGATACGTTCGTTTCCTGAAGACGCCTCGAGTGGTTACCGAGAAGGGCACTTCAAAAAGGCAGATATCATGTCTAATCACCATCACTTCCGATCTGGGAGACTCTTTCCTTCCACACGATGTCAAACTGTCGGCAAAGCTGCTGTCATCAGCGCCATCAGAGGAGATACTAATGTGGCAAACGGTGCAATGGAGCGCCGGCATGCGAAGTCTGCCAGTCAACTTCCCTTTGACTAAATCTCACACAACATCGAAGCTGCGCATAAGAGTTGGCGTGGAGCCAAAATCTTCACCCGACGACTACAGCAGTCTATCAGACGAAGGAGGTTGCGGCGTGGTATCGGCTTGGAGCTCAGACTTTGCGGCGTCCGGATCAGCCGCTGCAGCCGAAAAACTTGTCGAAAGACGTTTCAGCCTCGCGAATGATAGCACAGTGAGCATCCTCGAAGAGACTGGAGAGAGCATCGCTCGGCATCTATGGTACCTCACGCCGACAATGTTGTGTCTTCAGACTTGCTGAAGATCCTAGGGATGCTGGCATCACACTATCCTGTCAGATCATAGATCTTTTGGACGAGAAGAGTGAGCTGTCGAGGGCTCTACTGAAGTCTCCACGGGTTACACAGCTTCGCGTCTTGGAATTAGGCACTGGATGTGGTATGCTTGGTATAGCCATTGCTACCGTCATCGACGGAGCAGATGTGCTCCTTACCGATCTTCCAGAAGCGCAGGAGATAGTAGAGTCCAACACCGACAGAGCTGTAGTGGGAGACTCATCACTCAGATTTCAGATGCTGGACTGGGACATCGAACTTCCAGCAAACCTTCAGTCGCCCCCCTCACAGTACGACTTGATCGTTGCGGCAGACTGCACGTACAACCCAGACAGCAGGCACGTAGATCTAACTCCAAATATTGTAGAAGCAGCTGCTAACTACGCACCAGCCCAGCACTCGTCAATACCCTTGTACGCTTAGCGAAGATCTCACCAGAGGCGAGGATCGCAATCGCTATGAAGATGCGGCATTCGAGCGAGGAAGTGTTCTTCGAACTGATGGCAACGGCTGGATTCCAGGAGACGGTCAAACTTCATTACCCTCTGCCTGGAGATGTCGAGGTTGGAGAGGAAGTTGTAAATCTCCATGTGTATCAAAATAGGCCATGAGCTAGAACATGTGAGAATCGAAGTATCGCCCAAGAACATGCCACCGAATTAACACGCAAATTTGCCCAGACTAACAAGCATTGTAGCCATCAGAAGGTGCATTCGCCTAACAGATAGCCCTGCGTCTACACTCGTACAGCTCCAGGAGCCATACAACACCCCACTCTCACGCCCTCTTCCCTCCCCTCCTCCCTCCCTTCTTGAACCCAACCCCCATCAAAAACCCCAACCTCACTATCCCCGCAACACCAGTAATCCCAATCGCCCCCCAATCCTCCGCTCTCCACGTCCCCACACCCAACCGCCCCTGCACCTTCAACACATCATACACCGACCAAAAATACGCCACATCCACAATGAAATTAGCTGCCTCAACGATATTCCACACCTTGGCATCGTACGTGTAGCGCAGCAAGAACGCAGAAATGAAGCCAATGTTGAGCATGCCGCCGCCACGCTGCGTTAGGATCATGGCGTGTCCGATGTCTGGTGTTGGACTGGGGATGTGTGAGGAGAGGACGAGGGGCGGGTCGAAGAAGTCCATTGATGCACCCCAGAGGCAGAGAATGGGGTCGAGCCAGGTGAAGAAGAGGCGGTAGAAGAGGGGGATGCTGGAGGGGGAGGGGGTGGGTGGTGGCATTTTGGAGTTGGTGAGGATAGATTTGGTAGGGATGGTGTGGAGGTTTGAACAAGTAGTTGATAGCTTGGAGGTCCTGGTGGGTTTATGAGGTTTACGGCTGGAAGTTGTTGAGATTGG
>Ga0265797_10001895_pt1 | contig 36299 bp, 40 predicted proteins | sample P2T30metagenome_FD_192433 | JGI IMG/M metagenome (GOLD analysis project Ga0265797, IMG submission 192433) | Plant litter microbial communities from East Loma Ridge, Irvine, California - P2 T30 | ecosystem: Environmental > Terrestrial > Plant litter > Unclassified | place: USA: California...
CCATTCGCGGCGTTGTTGATGCTGCAAGTAATGTATGTCGAGACTCGAACGCCCCATTCGGAATACGAGAGCTGCACTGCGGCTCTGTCCTGAGACTCGAAATTCATATCGATTCCTTGAACGGAGCAATCGTCCAAAATATTGTTCTGGTATATCAAAGAAGCGGAGATGTTTTTACTGCCATCAGCAGATTCCTTCCAAACTCCAGTCAAGATGTACGTGAGCGCTTCGTTGCTGATGAACAACTCCGTCTTCACCGGTATGGCCAAAGGCTGACATGTTGCGCGGGTTTTGGAAGTGACGAATGAGGGCCAGTGTCCAAGCCATTTGTTATCGGTGAGGGTCTTGTTCGGGTTGGCTGTGGACAACACGACTAGTGAGTAGCCGCTGGAGGCGATGTTGACCATCGAAAAGAGGACAGTCACCACTACAAGGAGACCGACAGCAACTGGTGTGAACCACCGAAAGGGGTAAGGCCTGGTAAGGCTGTAACTAAAGTACGATTGGTGAGTTTGCGATCTGTAAGCCATCGAAGTGGACAGTGTTGGGGTGCCAGAAATCTGTACGGCCGGGGACTTAGCTCGATGAATATATGTGATGTGACCAGGCTGAGGGTCCCAAAAAAGACCACCACCCGGAAACTTGCACAGCTATCTTGTGCAGCGCCTCAAATGTGGCACTTGCTGCAGAGGGCGTGGCAATACAGCCTGGCCAGCGAAAACGCGATGGCCAAGATGGCGGAGTAATTATCGGGATGACAGGAGACCTCGTCGATGAAAGACCGCCAGCTTGTCGACAAAGCTGTGCGTTTGTATGCATTCTTGGTTTATGCCGAAGTCTGTAGACTATAGTGGTAGTATCAGCAACTTTCGTAGGTAGAGTCACGCTCCAACCCAGTGAGAGAGTACAAGTAGTCAGCGGATATTGTTACCTCACTAGTTCCAACCCCAAAGCGGCAGTATCAGCATCACTGGCACATCATGAACATGCTAACACCAGTGAGTCAATCCATTCAGTAAGCCTTCTTATGTGCGAAGGATCAAGGTGCAGGGCTACAGGTTGGGCCTAGAACCTCGGCTAAGGCGCAGGCGTCTGAAGTCTTGCATGCATTATTGCATTGTTGGGATCTCGCTTCATGCCAGCTGGACAGCTGTACAGCCGCATTGAGCAGACTTGGGGGGAAAAGCGATGCGTAAAAGAGATATGTCCAAGATGCTAGACTCCAGTTGCGGCACGAGCTGTTCGGATGTTATCGCTAAAGGCTGTTGATATGTACGGTGATATCAGCAACCTCCGTATGTCAAAATCGTTTTTGTGCCAGCGAGATGCTAGAAAACCACTCGAGACAAACCCTCGGTATCTTACTGGACTTAATTCCGCAAGCGGTCGCATCAGTAGCTCTAGTATATTGCGAACATGTTGTTGCCGACGAGAGCAATAAACCTTGGCATCTGCAGAAGGAGGTGAATGCTGCCGGGGATGGGTGTAGTGCTTTTTGTATCACGCCCACAATGAAGGCGGATCGTGTGAACTTTCAAATCGACTCCAACGGAACCATAGGATACCAGCGTTTCATTTAGCTTTCTATGCCCTGCTGGCCGCAAGTTTCCTTTGATCATTGGCAGCAACAATTTCCTCACCCAGCTCCGGGTGATCGATTCTGCTTCCCTGCTCTGGCAAGAAGCGCATGAAACCCCAGTAGGCGACGCCCGCAGCGATGAAAGAATAGACGTATCCGATGGCGAAGAGATGTTGCCCACCTGCGGCTACAATAGGTTTGGGATCAACTTGCTGCGAGATGACGATGTTGCTGATGAAGCCTGGGAGAGGAGGTGCGAAACCAACGACAAGAGCAGCGATTGCCCGCCAGTTCGTTGCGTACTTGGCGGAGTAGCGGTAGATTCCATGGAAGTCGTACATATCCGGCACGGAGACGTTGCCGCGGCGTGTGATGTAGTAGTCTGTGATGAGGATGGCAGTCATCGGGCCTAAGAAGATTGTGTAGCCACTGAGGAATGCCAGGAAGCGAGCGGCTGAAGCGAGAATTTTCCAAGGAACGCACGCCCAGGCGCCGATGAATGCCGCAAGCAATTGCCCCCGGCGAATGTTGATGTACTTTGGGCAGAACGACACCAGGTCATTCGCAGCAGAAATGGAGTTGGCCGAGATGTTGATGCCGAGTGTGACGATGATCAGACCAATGGCTCCAAAGGCAGACGCCGCGCGGCCGCCGTGTGATCCAGAGGAGCTCCAGTCTCCGATGATCACAATCGGGTTCCAAACAACTTCACCATAGATTTTCTCCGAGGCAGCGGCGGTGAAAATTCCGAGGAGTCCAATGAGAGTGAATATGAAGGGTATGGCGAAAATCTGGATATTCTGATTGCTGGGCTTCTTCGCGTATCTCGCAAAGTCCGAGATGTTCAAGCCCAGAGTTGCATAGTTGCCCAGGACTGAGTTAAGATTGCTGAAGAACGCCCAGGCCAGCGCAGAACCACCGAGAGACGAGGGTTCGAGGATCGAGCTGCCCTTAATCGTGCCTCCAGCCTTGTGCAATGTTGACCCAAAGACTGCGAGGAAGACAATCGGCGCGATGACTGACTTGAACGCGAAGAAGTACTGGATCCTGTGATAGGGAATGCAGAGGAAGGGCAATTGCAGGAGAAAGTAGAGCAAAAAGCCGAGCATGCCTGAAGTCGTGATGCCCTGATCCTCTGGGATGGTGTTGGGAATTCGTGCGACGCTCGGCCAGGTCGCAGTAAGTAGTACGGTCATGCATTGGCCACCAGTCACGGTTTGAACGCTAAACGTCATGACCTGTTAGCAAGCACTTTGTTTATATATCTCATAGATGTGGATCTCACCCAAGCCAGATGATAGCAAGTGCGCATCGAGATGCCACAACGAAGTAGCTGGCGTAGTATCCAAAAGGTACGCGAGCGAGGACTGGGAATGGAGTGTGGAGCTGAAGAGCGTAAGTTTCAGCATCGTAATTGTAGCATGGTATCGCCGAGTACTCACTCTAGCACCAATTCTTCCGTTGATCGTGATCACGGCGCCCATGATAGCATTGCCGAGTACCAGGGCACCAATTGCTAACCTCCAATTGAGGCCGCTAGCAATCATGGAAGACGCTGAGTGAGCAATCAGTAACTGCGCATACACACAAATAGTTCACCATGCAACACAGACCAACTCACCAACTTGCCAATTTGATACAGCCCAGCCATCAGCCATCCAGTATGCGAAAAACGCTGCGCTTCCCCATGTTCGCTTCGAGGGTGGAACGGGATCGAAGTCGGCATTGGAAGCAGCAGGAGTTCTAGCAAAGGAGCTGGGCTCCTGGTCGACCGCAAGCGAAAAGTGGAAACGGCTCTTTGGTGAGGTGTAAGTCTGGCCGACCTCGTAAGGCTCGGGCGAAGATGCTACAGGGCTGGTCTTCTCACCACCGGCCGCGTATACTTTAGAAGCCATTGTATGTGAAGAAGCGAAGACCGAAGATGAAGCATCCTGCGAATCGAGACCTACAGGCACCTATTAAAGACATGTTTGAGATGATATGATCTGACGCTCGTCCCTGTGATTGGTATGAAACCTGGAGGCCAGGCTGGCTGGGACCACCGACGCGTTTCCGGTGCATGCAGGTATCATGCTATCGGTACGGCTGCAGCGCTCGACCAGTGAGGTGGCGTTCTCTAATCGTCGACGATAGAAGGCGCACGCGAAAGATAACGAGACTGGCCGATCGGTGCGGATTGCGAGGCCAAAAAGGCTATCTCATCGCTTAGATTAGCACGAACAAGCATCTCCGCACTTGAAGATGATATAAGGCAAAGCTTGCTGACTTTGTGAGATACTGTGGAGGTGGGATGTTGCGTGGGAAGAGAGACCTAGAGGGAATGGCATTCCCGAAGCAATCTACAAGGCGGCAAGTTCCGAGATCCGAGTCCACAGTTGATCATGTGGAGGGTTAGGGTTGGGGTTGAGCTTCAGTGATTGAGAGGCTATTGCAATCGAACCTGGGCCCTCTAGGTTGTGGATCGAATACGTGTGATCTCTCTTATCGATGAATTAGTGGCACTATACGAACGGATCAAGTTGAGGGTCTTATGCCGTCCCACTGTCATCGACGAGCTTGAGGAAGCAACACGAATAGAGTAATATACGTTTCTACGGTGTCGAACGAATGAACCAGCCCGACCGCAAAAGACCGTTACTCCCACGGTCCATAAGACTCACAGAGAGACGTAGGCTGGAGACCAATCACCCAACAGGGCGCTTATAATCGCCGAACACACAGAAGCCCGTGTCGAGTAGCACGACCTCACATTCCATCGCCAAGCATGTCTCAAACACACTTTCCTGTGAGCGACTTGTAATGCGCCCAATGAGATAGAATGGGAGGCTTCGCCAAATCTATGAATTGCTGCTACATCGTTTCAAACGTCGATAGGCTACTGGCAATGGATACCTACGTTTCCCTGCGGACGAGAATCATTCACGCGCAAGACGCCCCAACCTCCATCCGATTATCCGACCGACCACCTTTTACCCCGACTCAAGTCTATATCGTACTCTCATGCCTAGCAACATCCTCCTTCTCCTCAATGCGCTGCACGCGATGTTCCAGATCGAACTCAAAGTCCTTCATGTTCATAGTCGGCACGAACAAGCTGCGCGGGAAAAGCGTCGTTAGCCAAACCGATACCCTACATCAAATATTCATCCGTCCAAGAACGGGGGCAGGGGGAGAACTTACGGAGCGTTTGTAAAGAGGTAGTTCATCTCTTCGAGCGGACGTCTCTTGGTCTCAGGCTGGAACGCCCAGAAGTACAGCGCGTTTGTGAAATTGCACACGACGAAGAGCAGGTAGAAGCGCCAGCCGATTCTTTCCATGGCGATTGGCGTGACCTGGCCGATCATGGTGTTGAAGGCGAAAGAGACCATGACGCCGATCGAGACGCCTTTGCTGCGGGTCTTGGTGTCGAAGACTTCGGCGGGGACGATCCCTGAAAATCTTAGTCAGAATCGTTTCTTCCGGATGAAAGTGTCTCGCATATCGTTTCATCCGCTGCGCTGACATGATACTTACAGGAGAGGGGCCCATTAGTAGCGCTGAAGCTGATATTGTAGAGCCAAGTGACAGCGATGAACCCCCAACTCGCCGATGCATTCGACGTAGCACCAGGCGGGAAAACAGCCAACATGATGGTTGCAATTGTGAAGAACAGGCAGTTGGCAAGGTTTCCACCAATCATCGCCCACCTGCGTCCAACTCTGTCGATGAAAATGATGCAGAGCATCTGCGCGACCAGTGCCAAGACCGAAGATATGCCCTGATACTTGAGTGTGTTGTTGGTAGAAATCCCGATCTGTGAAAAGATGGTAGGAGAGTAGTATTGGATGGCTGATACTCCCGTCATCTGCACGCTTGCTTGGATCGCTACTACCAGTAGCAGACGGCGGAACGATGATTTGTTGCGGAAGAGCTCCAGGTAGGATTTGGCGGCATTTTCGTGTTCGTAGTCGATCGAGTCACGGATTTGGTCGTACTCGGCTCGCACCCAGGCGTCCTGCTCATTGCCATGAGCGTGGAGTTTGGCGAGCGTTCGGAGGCCTTTCTCGGGCTTGCCGTGGTCGATGAGCCATCTGAATGCCTATTAGTCATGGACTGCTATCGGAGCTTATTTCCACTAGAAGGTCTTTACCTAGGGGACTCGGGGAAGAACATGATAAGCAACCCCAGAACAACAGCCGGAATGACTTGAATTCCCAAGCTGAGACGCCACTGCATCGAGTCATTGTCGGCGAAGTTCTTGTTCGTGCCAAAAGTAGTCCACGAAGCAACCAAAGCACCAATCCCGAGCATGAACTGCTGCAGCGCAGTCACGCTGCCGCGAATGGAAGGGTGTGCGATCTCAGCCTGATACAGCGGGATGATCATGACAAGGAAGCCGACTCCGATGCCCGCAATGACTCGCCCAGCGTAGAGGTACTCCAGCGACTGCGCGCCAGTCTGCAAGCCGCCGCCTAGGATGAAGATGATGGAGCCGATGAGAATGGTCAGGCGGCGGCCGAAGTAGTCGCCAGCCGGGCCGGCGAACATGGCTCCAAAGAAGGCGCCGCCTGTGAAGACGGAGACCACAGCTCCCTCTTCAGCTCCGGAGGCGTCGAATCGCGCCTTGAAGTCTGGCGACGCGACAACACCGGCGATAACACCGAGATCGTAGCCATAAAGGATCGAGCCTACGGAGGCGAAGACAGAGACCAGGAACTTGGGTGTGTGTCAGTCTGGTTTCGTCAACGAGTGTTTGGGAAAAGATGCTCACCTGGTAGACCTTGGGTGGGAACACCATCTTAGCAGATCACCACCGCGTACCCGAATATCTAGTTGAGGCCATGCAATCAGCAGGGAAGCAATCGCCATGTTATATACTCGCTCAAACAAGTCGATTACTAGTCCGTGCCGCCGACGACACTTCGCTTCTGCCTACCTAGCAACGATTATCGCATTTTGGAGGGCAAACCTAGGGCTCGGGTCATGATAGGCCCGGTCTGGCTATACCGAACAATGTTCCACCATTTGCAGTCCTCGGTAATTCCGGACTTCGCGCCATATCCATGTCCCAAGAGCATTGGCGCCGAGAAATCTGGAGAGGAGAAGCGCGTGGAGAGCATGGGGTTGATATAGACTATGCGGGTTGGATGATCGATCCTTCCCTCCACGTGCCGATGTCTCTCTACCGATTTAACCGGAAAGGTAATGCCGGGCGTGCAGAAGATCGGCAAGGTATTGGCGATGATCAAAGGGCGTACCAAGGCTCTAGATTCGATGGATCACAATTCCGGATTCGCATTTCAAAAACATGCCTTCTCTCTGGATTTGAAGCCCCAAATGTCGGCCAGGATAGCTGGAATCTCCATAAGGTAGAGATTGGCCTCAAGACTGGCCTGGAAATGAATCAGCAAAGCAGTCACTATATATACATAAATGTACATGTATCAAAACACAGCCATCCAGGCTCCTATACATCAGCCAGCCAGCCCCCAAATCAAAGCGCCACGCTAAATGCCTTCAAAGCAAAACATACACTTTTCCCACCTCTTACATTCAAAACTCCCTACTCTCCCCAATTTTACAAGTATCAAACACCCCCTCTTCCAGACCCTTCCACTTGGCGGCATCCTTCAACATCCGCGGCGGCTCCAGCACATCCTCCTCCGTGAGAACCCACGTGCCCCAATGGATCCCCATCGCCCGTTTGCACTTTGTATCAACGAAAATGTTCACGCTGTCGTAAGGGTTGGCGTGCATCGGCGACATAATCCACCTTGGATCGTAGGCGCCGATGGGGATGAGGCCGAGATCGAAGGGTCCGCGCAGCTCGCCGATTTGTTTGAAAGCTGGACAAACGGGCAGGTCCGAGTACTTTTCGTCGTAGTCGAATTCGTCTTCGGGCAGTTCTGGTACTGCGCGGTAGCCGCTGTCGCCGCCGAAGTAGACTTTCTTGCCGCCGGAGGAGACGCTCCAGCTGGACCAGAGGGTGTGGCCTTTGTCGAAGGGGGTGCGGCCGCTGGTGTGTTGGCAGGGGAGGCAGCCGAGAGTGGCTACGATGTCTTCGTGGCCGGTGGAAGATGCGCCGATGCTGCCCCGCTGGGATTCGAATGGGTTGCTCTCGGAGTGTGCGGTAGACTCGGTGGATGATTGCGATGAGGACAGCTTGATCTCCTTCTCCTCCCACCAGTCCAACTCTGTCACATTGGTGATGCCGCAACTTGTGAACCACTGCTTGATGCCGAGCGGCACGAAGAAGTGAACGTTCTTGTGCTTTTTGACGATCGAGAGAATGGTCGGATGGCTCATGTGGTCGTAATGGCTGTGACTGATCACCACAGCGTCGATGTATGGAATATCCTCAACCTTGCAGGGCATGTCCGTATATCTCTTAGGTCCTAGGAAGCTGATCGGGCTGCACCTGGGCGAGAAGACAGGATCAAACAGGACTCTGAAGCCGCCAGGGAATTCGACATAGTAGCAAGCATGGCCTAGCCAAGTCGCGCGCAACTGCTCAGTCTCCCTCGTAGGCAGGAAGTCGGGCTTCTGGACTGTGACCGTAGGTGGTGTGGTATCCGGAGTCTTCCATTTCCCGCTCAGCGCCCTCCAAGCCATTGCGCCTAGCAGCTTCGGAGCGCTGCGCTCAATGTAAGAGTCCCAAGGATTGACGAACCCCTTCCCATGTTTGTTGTGGTGTTGCTTGTTCTGGATGTCCGAAGGCTGGGCCGACTTTGCGCCTGGCGACGAGACAGTCGCGTGGAGCAAGGCAGAGGTTGTCGCGGAGGCCATGACTAGAGAAGTGCCAAAGGCGCGTCGATTGGATCCGAACAGTCGAGTGCTGCGAGTAGAAGTGCGGGCCAAGGTAGCGGTCGCGGCAGCCGCAGAGTGGAAGAAGGGAAGTGAAGGGGGATGCATCTCAAAAGAAGGACTCAAAGGAGAGGACTCGGAAGGATATAGTAGGACAACTTAAAGCATCACGCCACCAACACTTGGGAAGCGCGTCGCTCTCGCATACGGGTGCTGACCGTGTGCGTAGGAAGCGTGGTACTGGAAGCAAGGTATAGATTCATGTCCCGTTCTGTAGGATAATTCGCTTTTCGGTTGTATTCTTCCTCCGAGCGTCCCGTTCGACTTCACCGTAACCCCGTTAAATCCGTCACGAAGAAATGATAATTATGTAGCAAACATGAGTTGCTGATTATGTTTACTGTATGCGCCATCGTCACTTCTCTAGCTTGCAATAACGACTGTCGAGTTTTCGTTGAAAGTTTCTTCGACATCTCTCGACCGAAGACGAAGAACAGACCCGGGCGTCGATGATGTCGATATGAGTTCTATTGCTGATCGATCCGACACTCAGTATGGGAATCGTACCAACTCGAGCTTCCAAGATAGCGCGCCGGTGCGAAGCTCGACGCCTCAAGTGAGAGTAGATCTCCAAACAGCTATCAATGCTCGCCCCGAATGCATGCAGATGAATCTCAAAACATCTCCCGCGTCCTCCGACCGCCCTGATTGCACCAGTCGCACTATGCAAAGCGAACAAACGTCAACGTCCATTCATTTCGATAGGGAAGAACCATGCAAATCGTCCCAGATCTATAACACGGAAACCCACATACCTCAGTATCTGACGAACCCTCATTGTCAATCACGCAGTACTCGGCCCGGCAGAAGCGACAAGTCCGCATGTAGCGCGCTCTGCACTCTTCGCAAGTCCGGCCGCAGCCGAAGCAATCGCGGTGGACGCCTATTGCCTGTACGTTGATCGAGGAACTGTCAGTGTTGGCGCGAGGTAAGGGGCGCGAGTGCGTGCAAGTGCCTGATTGATTCGTGGAGGATAGATTGACTTCTCCCTCAACTCTCACCCCCAGAAACCATCCGCAGACATCATCATCTCGCCCACGAGACAGTGTTCGACGCATAGCTTGGTGTATACCTTTATCGGTGGCCCTTGTTGGACGGCTGGGCCGCTGGAAGAGGGGCCGGCCCATTCGACGCTTTGCACGTGGACTTGCGACGGAAAATTAGTCGTGGGTGCAGTCGGGAGCATGGTTTGCGGCGCTGCAGTCCGCGAAACCGGCTCTTGGTAGCATGTTTCGCACCACGACCGGTTACAGCGCTCGCACCATCTGCCTCGAAGGCAATCCTCGCAGCGGACGACAAGGGGTGGGAAAGTGCCCGTCGTCGTCTCCGGTCTTTGGGCCGCCCGAACGGTGGAAGCGTGGAGAGGTGGAGGCGCGAGTAAGGGCAGTGATTTCTCATTGGTTTGTCCAAATACAGCCGGTCCTTCTGGACAACTTTCACACGTCTCGCAGCCCTGCTGGCCCAAAGCCACGCCTGCGATGGTGGGTTTCAGGAAGTCTTTGCTGGTTGTGGTCGTTATATTGTGACGAGGCCCTCGGCAGAGCACGGCGTCGAAGGATATGCTGCCCTCGCAGTCGTAGAGAGTGTCTGCCCATGCTGATGTCGTACCTGTCAGAACTCGTCCGGAGCGATCGTACCATCGCTGCTGGTCGTCGCTTGGTAGACTGTCATACAGAGTGGCAGAAGAACGCAGATTCCACTCCGATCCTATCTGTGCTCCTTCAGATCCGAGGACTCCAGCCGGTGCATGTGGTGCGTTTCGATTGGGAAGGTCCTTTTTCGCTCGTGGTGGCTGTGGCGAATCCCTACGACCGAAAATGTAGAGCCCGCGAAGCTTAGGAGCTCCATCCGGACGGCCTGGCCTGACAGCGTACCGCAGCACTTGCTGGAGCTTGGTCTGGTTGAGATGTTTGCATTCTCGCAGACTGAGAATCCTGACGTTGAACCGTTCCTCGGCTATGATCTCTCGTACTAGATCTGCAGGCACAGAGAGTCCATCCAGGATCAAAGTCTGTACATAGCCGAGTACACCTTTGGTGTGCAGTTTGGAAAAGATCCCACGTAGAGGTCCGGAGTAGAAGTCGTCTTCCGTGAGGGCTTCGTCCATGCGCTCTGCACGCCAGGAAATCCCACCGGCATCGATGGGTGATGTGTCGATGGTGGCAGACCTAGCCCTACTAAGATCTAAATAGCGCCATGCTTCTGAATTCATGTAGATCAGATTACGCAAAGATTTGTCTGTCGCTGCTAGTTTGAGGAGTGCTGGGATGGGTAGATAAGGGGACAACTGTCGTAGGATCAAGTCGATGGAGAGGAGGTCGAAGAGTGAGGTCGGCGGGCGCTCCATTGTTTGCCCCTTTTTCAAGTCAGCTTTTTAGTTAGCAGAACATGAGCAGAGCAATATATCGAGTGTGTTGTAAATGTTTGCCTCGGACATTCATGTCGGAAGTTGGGGAACTCGAAGTCGTCATTCGAGACCGCCACATCAATCGCAGCAAGACGTGTCAGAGTGAACATAGCTACAGTATTCAATACTGCACATTCCTACCTTGTTAGCTACCTGCACGCATGTAAAGTCAAGTGAAGTAAAACATTCCTCACGCTCGTGTCAAGCGATAAAGTTCTGTTGTCACTGTGATGGTTTGCCTTCGCTGGCCTCTTACCAACAAACATACTCGATGTTCAACGCAAGTAGCTTTAAGCAGCTGTCCGTGCGATAGTAGCGGTAGCGATTGTTTGAATGCGTCAATGAAAAGGATTAACTATCCACGATTTTGCAAGTCTTACCGAGTCCTTTGATGTGTGAAACGCCACTGTCGGCGTCGGCGGTCAAACGCCGAGTCGGCCGAGATGACATAGCATACAAATGGCAGCTTCTCGAAAGAAAGTGACTGCTTGACTTCTTTGTTCAGGTAAGTGAATGCTGAAACAAAGCTGCGTGAAGGTGTAAACTCACTAACTGAACCCCCTCAAAAGACCTCCTCCACTGCCATGGAATAACATCCGTACTTTTCACACCCACCCACCCACCCACAATACCACACCATCTCGAGGATTGAACATCAGCCATGACCGACTCCAAGTCCGAGCTACGTTGGGGAGGATCATTGGCCGTCGTTGTCAATCAACGCAGCAGACAACTACCAGGCGACAAGATCCTTTTGCCCCACGAGGCTCTGCAGGAACTCTTGACAGCCTCTGCGAACGCCGCCGCCGACTCTAGCCGTCGCGACCTACCCGCCTACGATCCTTTGAACTCCGCCAGCTACCGCGCGTACCGTCAAGCAGAAGACCAATACATCGACCAACGCCACCAGCTGCCGCACCCTTTGACGTTCCGCATAGTCAACCCCGAGAACGGGCGCATTGTTTATGCAGGTGTCCGAGAGTTTTCTGCGGAGGAAGACGAGGCGCTGTTGAGTCCATTTCTGCTCGAAGCGCTGGGGATCGAGGACATTACTGAGAAAGATGGGGATGACTCTGAGAGTGAAGATGAGACGGAGCGCTTGATCACCATAAAAGTGGCCGAGCTACCCAAAGGCACTTTTGTCAAGCTGCGGCCGTTGGAGGCTGGCTACGATCCTGACGACTGGAAAGCATTACTCGAGAAGCATTTGAGACAAGAGTACACCACTTTGACAAACGGACAAATACTGGTCGTACCGGGCGGCAGGGGTGTTGGTGGAAAGAGAGAAGAGTTCAAATTCTTGGTCGATGGCTTCAAGCCCGAGGGCGCCGAAGGCGTCTGTATCGTTGACACCGATCTCGAGGTTGACATTGAAGCCCTGGACGAAGAGCAAGCACTGGAGACGATGAAACGAATTGCTGCGAAAATGGCCACCGCACCTGGAACCGAAGGAGGCAGCTCTGCGGGAGGTGAGATCGATCTTTTCAACCCAAAGACTGGACAGGTACTGCCTGGAGAATACGTCGACTACGAACTCACATCGTGGAACAAATCGCAACCACTCGAGCTCGAGCTTACCGGCGAGGACGACGAGGACGAGGTCGATCTTATTGTAAGCCCTATTTCTGCCACCCAACGCGCCGTACCCAGACTCGACGAGCATGTGTTCTCGGACTTTGATGGACGGCCATCCAAAAGAATCCTTCTCCAGCCGACGAACGTGGAGCTTGAGGGTGCCGAGAGTATATTCGTGACTGTCCACGCATACAAGCCTCCACATTCACAGACAAACGGCAACGGCGAATACCAGAGGTCTCCTACACCCAGACGCTTCACCCTGCGGGCACGCCATACAGACGGCGACGAAGCCATGGGAGGCACATCAACGGAAGCCAACGAAGAACCACCCAGTCCTACCGAAGTGCGCTGCAAGAACTGTGGGCAGTGGGTGCCTCAACGAACACTAATGTTGCACGAGAACTTCTGTCTCCGCAACAACATGCTTTGTCGAAAGGGCTGTGGTCAAGTCTTCAAAAAGGGTTCGCCAGAGTCTGAAGAGCACTGGCACTGTCCTCATGATTCAGCCTACGGCAATACGGCACTCACTCTGGAGAAGCACAACGCACTCACACACCCACCTGAAGTCTTGCGATGCTCCGAGTGCAGTACCACCGAAACCTTTTCCTCCGTACACTCCCTCGCCCGCCATCGCACATCCATCTGTCCTGCAAAACTCATCCTCTGCCGCTTCTGTCACCTGATTGTCCCGCAAGAAGGCGACCCAGACGTTCCAAACGCCGAAGCTCTACTGTCTGGCATGACACCACACGAAATCGCAGATGGAGCGCGAACAACAGAATGCCACAAATGCAACAAGATTGTCCGCCTCCGAGACATGGACACTCACCTCAAATCCCACGATCTCGACCGCCTGCACCGTCCCATACCCCATCCATGTCGCAACATTAATTGCGGCCGCACAATCGACACTTGCGGCAAAAACGGTGACACGCGAGCAGGCTCTCGAATGGGCCAAGGAGCCGGCAATGATCTTGGACTGTGCAGTGTCTGCTACGGTCCACTCTATGTCAGCATGAACGACCCTGAGGGCAAGGCTATGCGCCGCCGCATCGAGCGCCGCTATCTGACACAGCTCACCACCGGCTGCAAGAGGCCGTGGTGTCGCAACGAATTTTGCAAGTTCGGACGTCAAACTAGAGACTTGCCGTCGAACATTACGTTGAAGGACGGCATGCCGATGGTCAAGCCTATGATTGATGCTCTTGCAAACGGCGAGACTAAGAGCCCGCTGCACTTTTGTGTCGACGAGGGTGGTCAGAAGCGAAGGGGTTTGGCGGAGTTGCTCGCGGCCGACGAGACGATTGGGTTTGGCAAAGGCGGGTATTCATTCGAGTGGTGTCTGGGAGCGCTGGAGGCTGAGAAGAGCGACTTGGAAGCTGCGAGGAAGTGGCTGCAGGATTTCGCGCCGACTCGATCGGAGGAGAGGAGGTAATGAGAGAGGCAAAATACTGGAAGACAAGACCAGCAAGCGGACGGTTATTGGAGGCGACAAGATGATACCCTGAATACGCTTTGTTCTTATACACAAGAAAGCTCGCTATGTTGATGTCCGTTGCTAGGCTCGTATATAATGTAGACATCGCAAGTAACTTATCTAAATACGAAGAGGGGTCATACACATAAATTACTCCAAAAGATCGACACCGTGAGACCAACAGCCTCGGCCCAACCTCCTCCCGCACCGCCTCCATCGGCTGCTCATAGCCGCCGTCACCACACGACAACACACTACTTCATCCTCACATCTGACATATAGTCGTCTGACATCCTCTCCATACCCAGTAGCTAGCCCTGAAACTGTCATCCATGAGTCCATCGACAATCACTAACACACGATCATCAACCATCTCAAACTCTCTCCAATACCAGACCAATTCATCATCATCGTCTGGAAACATGGCCAACGCACGAGCCGAGCAGATCGCTGCCCACCTGAACTACCCCAAAGGCATGCTCCATGGCCAAGTAGCGATCATTACCGGCTCTGGCCAGGGCATTGGAGCTGAGGCGGCACGACTGTTTGCGAACGAAGGCGCAAAAGTGGTTGTGAGCGATATCGATGCTGGTGAGTAGTACTTGACGCTTTCCAACGTTCCATCTGTAATCACCTCAAATCGACGAGACGGACTCGATGAGAAGCCCTTCAAAGAAAGCAAGGCTAACCAAGTTGTCAAAACAGAAAAGGCAAAGAGCGTCGCCGACGCCATCAACAAGAGCGGCGGCCAAGCCATCGCTGCCCCAGGCGACATGCTCGACGACAAATACCTCGAATCCCTCGTCAAGCAGGCTGCAGAATTTGGCAACGGCAAGATCCACATCATCGTCAACAACGCCGGCTACACCTGGGACGGCGTGATCCACAAAGTCAGTAAACCAAATGAACCCCTCTCACTCTTCCCTCCGAAACTCCCCAATGCTGAAAAACCCCCAGACAACCGACAAGCAATGGGACACAATCCTCGCCCTGCACAACACGCAACCCTTCAAGCTCGTCCGCGCCGCAGCCCCCTACTTCCGCGTCAAAGACGGCGAGCCGCGCAACATCGTCAACATCTCCTCGACCTCCGGCCTGCACGGCAACGCCGGCCAGGCAAACTACGCCCTGGCCAAAGCCGGCGTCACGGGCCTGACCAAGACCATCGCCAAAGAATGGGGCCCTGCCTTTGGCGTGCGGGCCAACACGGTCGCTTTCGGGCACATTGCGACTCGCCTGACGGCCGCCAAGGAAGAGGGGGCTTTCATCACCACGCCCGACGGCGTGAAAGTGGCGCTGGGGATTCCGCAGAAGCAGAAGGCGGGCAGGGAGGATGGGGAGCAGGCGTTCAAGGACATTCCGTTGGGGAGGCCGGGGACTGCGACCGAGGCGGCGGGCGCGGTGTTGTCGATTGTGAGTCCGTTGATGAGCTATGTTAGTGGGCAGACGTTGAGCGTTACTGGAGGGAGGAATATGTAAAGGGAGACCGTTGACTGCCTTGTTGATCGCTGATGTCTTCGTTCCTGGCCGCAGTATCGAGACTTGCATGCTTGCTGACCTGACCTACTGTTGTCTCCACATTTCTCAGTCCGCTTCGCTCGCTGACTGCCTGCATCGTCGCATTGGTTGCAGGCCTGCTCTTCTGTGCATCTCTCGTAGGTGCGGCTGAGCGGGACGTAGCACAAGACTTTCGTTCTTGGGTCGACGGTGACGATCGCATGCCAAAAACGACGACAACGACAGCGGTGAAGCAAGCGAAAGAATCCTAAGAGTCGCACGAGCTGAGTTGGTGTTCTTGATCGATACCAAAGTGTCCAAAAGCTGTCGCGTCGTTGGTTTAGCTTCGTCTTTCTGATTTTTGAGTGCGGGTGATAGCAGGTTGGTCTCAATCTTTCCAATCCAGACGAATGCTATTGGCGGTACGGTTTTGTTCAGCTCGCGACAATATGTAGCGATGCCGGTGTTGGCGGTCGCCTCTCTGAAACGACGGAATGAGGAAGCAGGATGGACTGTCCTACGCCTCAGCTCGCGTACGACCACTGCCTGCTTGTGCAACCGTTGCATCTCTGCGTTGTGAACTTGGTACCAGCGACCATGATGCTATAAGAAAAGGTCCACCCTGCCACCTCTATTAGTATCATCGTGCACCCATTCTTCCACCCTCGAAGTGAAACCTCTTTTCTTCAAACCTCCCCTCCACCAGAACCAACAACTGGAACTTACTCGAGAAAATGCATCTCCCCACCACCCAAACCACAGCCCTCCTCGCCCTCGTAGTCGTCCTCCCATCAACCCTCGCAAGCCCCGTCTCCTGCAGCGGCTACCTAGCCTCCCCCTCCGACATCGCGCAATGCGCCGACTACCTCACCTCCATCGGCTCGCAAGCCTGCGAAACCTTCGGCGGGATCGCGACGTCCTTCTGCGAGCGCGGCGGAGCCCAAGTTGTAGGAGTTGGGACTGGAGCTGTGGGGATCAAGACCTCGTCGCCTTGGTGAGTTGATTGAAGACCGCACCTTTTGTTGGTGAAGGTGTGTGTGCGGTGGTGACCCTTCTGACGTTCTGCAGTGTTGATATTGCCATTGCCGTTGGGAAGATACTCGATTCTTGCACGCACGATACTGGGCCGCCGATGGGGGTGAGGAGTGCGGGACAGACGGATGCTGAACACAATGGGGATATCCGGGTGCATGCTGTGCTTAAGACTTGAAGTCCCGAAGTCATTGAGGTGGCGTGGCGTAGATTGCTCTGGAGGTGTCGACCGTTCACGTACACGAGTCTTGTCTGTTTCGGCCTTGAAGAACATCGTGTTAGGTCGTAACAATGAATCCTGGTTGAATTAGGTATTTAGCAGAGCGAAGAACTTCCCCAGTAGAGCCTCCCATCTTACACATGCCTCCCTCTCTCCCCTTGTCTTTATACATGCAAAAATTCACAAAAACACTATCGCTGCCGAGTCCAGACTCTTCCACGAGCAAAACCCCACAAACTTTCCAAACGAAATCCCAAACGCCTCCTAATATGCATTGTACAACAAATCTTCTCTCCCCTCTTCAAAAACTCAGGCAATCAGGATCGCCACGCACTCTTCTGCTTGGCCAACTCTTCCCTCACGCTGCCACCGCTCGCCCGCCACCAAACATCGCCGCCCCACCTCATGACCCTCTCAGCAGCCGAAACGGGCCCATCAACAGCCGGCCTGACATCGAGATAGAACACCGGCTCGCCATTCTCGTCCGGCGGAGCAGAATAGTAATCAATGACATAGCGCACCTCCTTGCTCGACCCGTCAGGCTGCCTGCGCTCCACGAACCAGTCGTGGCGATCGAAAGGCGGGTTGTCCGGGTACTCCGAAGGGTAAACCTTCGCCATGAAAGACAGCATGCGGGCCTTGGGCGTAAGATCGTTGGGGCGGCCCATGAAGCGTGTCAAGCGCGGCTCCAGTGACATGTCTGTCTTGCCGTCGTCGCGGAAAGCCTGCAGAGCGGCGTTCATGGCGGCGACCTCCTCGCCCTTGCGGCTCTCTTCCCAGCCCTTCGCCAGGCCGCCGCCGAAGCGGCGCTCCCACTCTTTGATTTCTTCCCAGGCGCCCTCGTTCAGGAAGTTGTGGACCGAGACCATGGCCTCGACGTGCTCGGCGGGCGTGTCGGTATATCCTTTGCGCAGCATGGCGTTGTACATTTGCTGCGGGCTGGGGTATTCCCATGTGCCGGCGCCGTCGCCGCGGGGAATGGTGGAGGTTTCGCGGTCGAGGGGGAGGGAGACAGCTTGGTGGTCGTCAAATTCGCGGGTGTTGGAGATGAAGGCGGGCATGTAGTTTAGAGGGTTCAGTTTAGAGGCGTATGAGGGTGTTGCGGTCGGAGGGGCGTTTGTGCGGTCGTGGTTCACGGGACATCCTCCTTTGCGCGCTGCTGCTTGGGCTGCTTCGGATTGGACTGGTGCGGGTGTGGGTGTTTTAGGGGCGGCGGCGTTGTGCATGGGACATTCTGGCTTGAGAGAGGTCAGCGACTGCGGTATTGTATCTTGACTGGCATTCTTACAGGTGGTGTCATGACATCTTTTGGGAGAGGAACGGGATGAGATGCCCGCGCAACTGGGCGCGCATCGTTGGGGGTCAGATCTGCCCAGAACCAGCCGGCCATTTTCGTTTCGATTTGGTGTGTTGTTGTTAAAGTGAGTGTTGGTGATGGAGTATCAGTGATGGCCTGACTGAGTAGGTAATCGAATATGTGTATGGATAAGAAAAGTAGTGTTTGGGGCGAGCGCAAGTCGGTGGTAAGCAAGAAAGTACAGTAGTGGCGATCCAAAAAGGTCTGTGCTCGCGATTTTAGTTTGCGCCTGAGAATCATGACCAGCATGCACAGGGATCAAGGGACGCGGTGAACATCTGATTTTGATCTGTTTGCATTTCCTCATATCACATATTGTAAGCTACTGTACTCCAGAGCTGTCCTAATAGCACAAAACGCCTCAACGTCATCCAAGTTGAATAACACGTCTAAGCGGACCTCTTGACGAGGCTCCTGCCCTCCTCCTCCATCTTGTTGCCGTACTTCTTCAGCCTGATGGCGTTGACGCTGATGAAACCGGTGGTGTCCTGAGGAGCAAAGTCTCCGATCTCGTCCATGGAGCTCTCGCTCTCGTCGTACAGCTTCTCGGTGTCGGACCAACGGCCGATGACGCTGAACATGCCCTTGTAGGCACGGCAGCGGACGGAACCGTTGACGGTCTTCTGCGACGAGGTGATGCTGTCCTCGAGGAACTCACGCTCGGGCGAGAAGTAGAGACCGTTGTAGAGGATCTTGGCGTAGTTGAAGGTGGTGAACTGGTCGCGGAGGGCGCGGACCTCACGGTCCAGGACGAGACCCTCGATGTCGATGTGAGCGGCGCGGAGCATAGTGAGACCGGGGGTCTCGTAGCAGCCGCGGGACTTGAGGCCGATGAAACGGTTCTCGACAATGTCGACACGGCCAACACCGTGGCGGCGAGCGATGGCGTTGGCGGTCAGGAAGAGCTCCACGGGCTCAGTGACGCTCTTGCCGCTCTCGTAGTCGAGCTTGACGGGAAGACCCTTCTTGAAGTGGATGGTGAAGTCCTCGGGCGCATCGGGGGCCTTGGTGGGGTCGACGGTCAACTTCCACATGTCCTCAGGCGGGGTGACGTTGGGGTCCTCGAGGATGCCGGCCTCGTAGCTGCAGTGTGCCATGTTCTCGTCCATGCTCCACGGCTTGCTCTTGGTACTGGAGACGGGGATGCCCTTCTCGGCGGCGTAGTCGAGGAGGTCGTTGCGGCCCTTGAAGCGATTGTAGAAGACGGGGTCCCTCCATGGAGCGATGACCTTGATGGAGGGTTGGAGAGCGTAGAAGGCCAGCTCGAAGCGGACCTGGTCGTTGCCCTTGCCAGTGCAACCGTGAGAGACGGCGAAGCAGCCCTCCTTTTGGGCGACAGCAATCTGGGCACGGGCGATGACGGGGCGGGCGAGGGAGGTACCGAGGAGGTAGGTGTTCTGTCATGGTGTTAGTTTGATCAATGCTTGTCCTCGAGCAATTGATGCGACCGACCTCGTAGATGGCATTGCAAGCAATGGCCGGGAAGCAAAGCTCCTCAACGAATTCCTTCCTGCAGTCCTCGATGTAGCACTGGCTGGCACCGATCTTCAAGGCCTTCTCCTTGGCAGCCTGGAAGTCCTCCTCCTGGCCAACATCGGCCATGAAGCAGATGACCTCGTAGCCCTCATCCTGATTGATGCTGTTAGCGATTGTTGCGATTGTCGCGTTTGTTGACGCTACGGCTAGCGTTGGACGGGGAGACTTACGAGAAGGTAACGGAGGATACAGCTGGTGTCGAGACCGCCGGAGTATGCGAGACAGACCTTCTGCTTGGCCATTGTGAATGTGTGTGATGTGTGTATTGGTGAATGAGAAGAGAAGAGAAGACGGAGTTGAGATCCCAATGGCTGATAAGTTGTGACGGGCGATCACAGGGTGCAAAAATGAGGGCGGTGACACATCGTTATCGATATGCCTCTTGCGGTGAGGATCGGCGAAGTCGGCCTCTGCGAGGTCGGCCTTGTTTCGCTTAAAGGTGGCACAGACACCGTTTGACCTCACTCGAAAATGGATCGATAGATAGGATGACACAGAATATGACTCAATGGCGGCATGGTAGGTGTATGGAACATGACAACAGGTACTTGCATTGTTGCAGTCACGTAAAAACATCAAATCTGCATGCACGAGCCCGAAAATCTTTCTTGCTCAACTCGTGCTACGGCCGTCGTCCATCCTCACTCATCGTCAAACGTCTCCAAGAGACCCTCCGCCAGCCCGCCCCAGAAACCCGCGGTGTCCGCAGCAGTCTTCTCGCATAGCTCTGCGAGTGGAGGCATCTCCTCCAGCTCGGCGGCCAGTGGCGCCAGCTCCTCGTCCATGATGCCCTTGGTCTTCTCCAGGGCCAGGAGCTGCTTCAAAATGCGGAAGGAGTAGATAGCAGCCTGGCACATGGCCGAGGCGTGCATCTCCTCCTTCGCTCCCAGCCCCTTCCCGACCAGGACACGGGTGACCTGCTCGTGGGACAGCAGGCGATCACGGCGAGCGAGCGCGGTGAGGACGTACCACATCGCAGTGTAGTTGAACCGCTGCGCTGCGGTCGCCTGATGTCCCACGAGGAACTCTCTCACGTTGGCGAACATTTCGCCAAATGCCACGAGGTCATGCTTCCAGCCCAAGCCAGCTGGGTGCGGGTCGGCGAAGCAGGTAGTACCACGACGTGTGTACTCGTCGACGCGGTAGATGACCTTTGATGCGCCGGACAGAGTCATTCTGTATGCGGCGTTGCGGAATTCTTGTCCAGCAATCCAAGCGGATTGCCTTCCCATGTCTTCGATCAATGGTACGAGGAACATGTTGGCTGGCTGTGGCTTCGGGTGCGGGAAGGTCGGCATAGTCTGATGCGCCAGCTCTGCGATCCTCGGGTCCATGCGCTGCAGCGTCTCGATGACTGGTGCTGGGAGCTCGGCGAGATCGTACTTTGGCTTCTGAAGCTCTCGTTGGAATGCGAGGAAGCCGGCATCGTTGTCGAGGTTGCTCTTCTTGGACTTGGCGACTGCAGCATCGAAGCTAAGGTGGCGGTCGTCGTTCATGAAGAATGCAGGTAGGAGTAGATTATCAAGTCCAACCGAAGCTGCCACCTTGGCAGGGAAGTACACGTTCGCCTCGACTCTGCGTGATCCTGGTTCGCCACTGCGCATGAGACCTGTGAGGAACATGACCCGCGTCTGGGCGCCACTGGCCTGTATAAGCAGATCGGAGTCGTTGGTAATGATCGTCGCCATCTTGCCAGTCTGGGCCTCGTAGGATGCAGCTTCTTCCGCGCAGTACGTGTCCGCCTCGGCAGGGACTACGGTGACCACATTGCCGAACTTGCTGGCCAGGAGGGCTTCGAGTACCACTGGTACGAGGAACGGTGGTGCCGGCATCTTCTTGCTTCCCTCTTTGTACGCTTTCATGGCTTCTTTCTTGAGAGCAAGCTGCGCCATGGTTTGGTGAAGTCGATGTCTCCTCACTTCGAGCTTCGTGGCTGGAAGGACTCCGTCGAAGTAAATCGCGTGGCTGCGGGGAGTTAGCTTTGAGTGATTCCGCGATGACCAAGAGGTACTCACATCTGCAATCCCACTGCCTCCATATCCTCCACAAACTGGATTGCGCGTGCTCCGATGTCTATGTAAGACGGCCTGAATTCAGCATTGCGGTTAGAAGAGTTATCTTGACGGTATTCGGCACTGATGTGGTAGGCCAGGCTGGGTCCATCGATGATTGCGACCGTGCGCCGCGATTGCTGCTGTTGGCTCTGCTGTTGACTCTCTTGCTGGCTGTGCTCTCTGTGCTCTTGTTGCTGCTCGTCGTGTTGCTCCGGGTGATTTGCGGCCTGGTCCAGCTCCGTTCCAAGTGGCTGTTGCTCCATGATGATCCAGTGTCCGCGGTTGATCAGTCGTGAAGTCAGTCCAGGAATCCCCATGATGAGAGAAGAGCGGTCCCCTTAGGAACGCGGTTTGCTAGCGCGGCGCCAAGCTTTTGTCTATGGTGATAAAGAAGGAAGGCACGACCGTGTGTAAACAAGGATCATGTGATTGCCTTCGCCTGACGTGCTGAGTTCGGTTTAAGGTACGTCACAATGCAACATTTGTGCAGTATCGGACCAGCGCGGTATTGGACCGGAATTCGGGTGAGTCGATTTCTGACGTGCTTGTCGGCCTGTCGGCTTGTGATGAAGTTCGCGGCGAAGGAAGCGTGGAAAATAAAGCGCCTGCGATATGTTGCCGGATCAGGGGTGATCGCAGGGCTTGCCTGTCCTGTGTCGACCTCGGATTCGACAGCTCGAGTCGAACGACGCAACAGCAATGTGTGACAACTTCAACAGTCCAGAAAATCTTTCTCAACCTCACAAATTCACCAGAGACGTCCGCTAAAGAGACTTGAAGTTCAATCAAGCCCTTCCAAGAGAAAACTTTTTCTGAGGATCTCGCCACCACTAAAGGAAAGCGCGTTTGCACGAGACGATAAAAGAGATACTGGAAGGTCACTTAGCTGGCGAAGGCGGGATGCAAGAGCGCTGGCGTTGCCTACGTGTCGCGGTCGTGGTGCCCAGTCTCGAACTTTGCTGACAGGCGGACAGGAGATGATAGTCGCTCCTGTGAGTATTCACGAGAACAGACACATGCAGTATCGCTTGATAGTTACCGTTCGTTCTGTGATGGATACGTGTAGAGTCGCGTATGAGAAGAACCCTTGCTCGGAAGTCGAAGTGAAGTGCGGTCCGAAATTCCAGGACTCCACATTTGGGCTGTTTGGCTTTCTACTGTAACTTACGGCTTTCGCGACGCAACTTTGTACACATCATTAGGTGCTTCCCCCTGAGTGATTTTTATAGAAGCTTGTCTGCTCACTTCAAGTCTCTATGTCATCGCTTCACTGATACTTGTGATACGAAGTGTATGTAGAACTGAGCCAATTCAACATCTCCTATTCCCCAGCAACTTAAAAAGCAGTGAGCGGCACGAAGACCGAGAAAAAAGTCCAACAAAGTTCAATCTAGGAATCCGAGGCTGTGAAAACAGAAATCATCTACAAGTTGCGGCCTCAAGAATATAGGCAGCCCCCAAAGCACTGCTCAGCGACGACTGCTCATCATCGGTGGTCTCGAGCCAGACATACCACCTCCACCTCCGGATGCTGGTCGAAGGACATCGGCAATCCGGCGTGCTCCGAGGAAGTCAAGCAATGCGAACAGCTTGTACAAACGCGACTGACGCTCCGTGGTCGGATCGCAATCGCACTCCCGTGCGCTGTAGCCTCCCAAGCTGCGGCTGGGGAGATCGTGATCCTCTAGCAAGCCATCGAGCTGGCTTTCCGATAGAGCCATCAAGTGAGCGATTGTCCTCGGCATTGCAAAGTCTAGTGGGTATCGGCCGTCTCGAAGCACTTTGGGCTGGATCAGGGTAGTATTGGCGACTTGCTCGATGGCGTTGTTTGTTAGTACAGCGTTGTGGTTTGTTCTGATACAGTCAGCATCGTACGCTACGATTGTTCTGTCTCAAGACGTGCACACCTTCTGACCAGGTCATCGATGTCTCGACTGGAGGATATGGATCGATTGCGATGCCGGCGATCAGAGCCGTAGTCGTGCGTTATGCAAGAGTCGAGGTAGTGACCGTCTTGTCTGTCTAAGACTTCACGAGGGTAGTCATCGCGATAGAGGAATCTTGACAAATCGGCATTTGCTTGGCGAGGAGAAAGCGAGTCGTGTCTCGTATTGTGGTGAGAGTGAGACGACGAGCGAAAGACGTTCGGATCCATGAACGGACCAAGTCTTGTATAGCGTGACATGCTCATTCCGTTGGCAAGTGATAATTGGCTGCGAATAAGGAGTCGAGCTGAATCCTGATCGCATATCGGACTGTACGGCGTAGAGAACGGCTTATATACAATTCCCGTCCTCGTTCTTTCGAGAAATTCAGGCAATTCGTACGACAAGGTGGCGATGTATTTGCAGTCCTCGGTCGGGGATGCATCATTCCGTTCCAGCCGAGACATGCCACCCTCAGCATAAAGAGGTCAGTTTGTGTGCTTCACCGCCAATGCGGTCGGAATCGAGCATCGTTCCACGCCGTGAGACCTTGGGGGTGTGACTGGGGAAGAACGGAGTGACGCGCTCTGGGGTCACTAGACATGGTGCGGGTGTCTTCGGAGTTTGTAGGGTGCAGCAAGCTACTCGGCCAGCGCATCGCGACTGAAGCCATGACCGGTATCGGAGCAGGTCATGCTCGGCTTCATCACGAATGTGTGTAGAAATGGAAAACCATCCCAAACGCTGACAAATCCGTAAAACGTCGTTGAGCGATAGCTAATAGTGACATTGGCCAGATGCAGCGGGTGCTTGCAGGATGACGGTGCACGGCGAGTCCCTGTCGTACTTTGGGAGCAGGCTTGAAAGCAGCAATGGTCAACGAGCACCGAGAGGTACGATTTCATGGCATGTGTCTGTCGGTCCTTGCCGACCTCGTCTCCTCACGCCCGTGTGACGGATTCACGCATGGCACGGCAGTACAAGGATGCTGAGGAAGTTCGTCACCGGCTCAAATGAGATGTAACATCGAAAGGAGTGCAGCATAGGCAGCACGCGCAGAAATCACTCGTCGTCGTCCACGAACTCAAAGATCGGACGACTCATGGTGGCGGTGATGTTGCGTTTGTGGCCAGAAGCCGAGGAGGTAGGAGTGGTGACAGCAGGGCCGTCGACTTGGTGGAAGTCGAGAGGCGGCGGCACAAGGACGCCAGCTATGCTGAGATGCCGCTTGTGCCCATCTGGGCGTTCCTTGAGGCTTGGAGCACGAGGCCGCTGTCGCTGTCCACGTGCGCGGCCTCCAACATGCGGCAGGTCGAAAGTGGCAGATCGCCAGATGTACAGGATGATGTCGTAGACCAGTAGTGCTATCCACGGGCCGAATGTTATGGCCGCGAGCAGGAACTGGATTGTTGTTAGTGATGGGCGGAAGATGGGTGGGTGAGAGGGAGGTCGGGATTACAAAGATGCGGATTATCCACGTTTCAACAGTCTCTAGCGACTCGGGCAGCAATGAGAACAGACCCATTGTGATATCTTGTGAGTGCAAGGCTGGAGGAGGAGTAGAAGGGATTATTGAGGCTGGTAAGGTAAGCTTTGGCACACACGTGAGTAGAAAGTAATGTATGTAGGTCCGTATGTGATGGGTCTCTCTCGCTAGCAGCCTTGCAGCTCAACGCTACGTGCCCACTTTCTGCACAGTGCATGCCCGCAAAAACCCCATGGCACGGACAATGAGAAAGGACCAAGAACTCACAGTTAATATGCAACTCAGCCGCTGCTGACAGCGACACCAACATGCAGCTCAGCCTACAATACCGACATGTACATGTAGCCAAGGCAATAATACCGACATACGACCCAGCCAACGACAGTACTTGACATGCAAACTCCATCAGCACGAAATGTTTGCCAAGTTCTGGCCGGTTCAAAGCCACGCCTCCCTCCTCTGTTCACTGCCCATGTACCATCACGTTACACAACCTAACAGTGGCGGTGCTGCTGGACTTACCGGTCACCGGTGAGACCTGTCGACCTATCGAGCTCCCAGCCGTGCCAGCATACCTGCACAGCTCGAGCTTCTGTCCCGATGAAGCATGAGGGGCATGTCCGTCCCAGGCAACCATCGCCTGTTTCTTCTTGCCATTAATATTACCATTCCCTTGATTCTCTACAAAGACTCATCCTAAAGACTCATCACACTCATACTTAGGACTCATCTTCCAAATTCATCGCCCATTCCACTCCCTGTCACGTCCCGATAGCCTATCCAAGCTTCATCACCAGCTGTCGTCGCAATCTAGATACAGTAGGCTTCACAACAGCTTCGCAGCAGTTTCAACACCATCTCCAAATCGACAACATGGAGTCAAATCGCCACAAGTGTATGGACTCTTCTGAGTCATCTGACTTCTCACCATCAGAAACAAACCTAACAAGTAGACGGATTGTCTCGTTCTACCCAACATCCGCATTGTCGAATGCTCTCTGGCCGGATGATCTTCCGGTCGGGACTGATTCGATAACTTACCCTCAAGACCAGCTGAACCAGCAGCTTGGCTCTGTGACTGGTCTCCACGCGTGGATCATCGAGGCTCGGAGCCCTCTCATAGCTGCTGCCTTCGAGTCGTCGGTCTCTGGCAAGCGCCTTCATTTGGACTCGCTGGACTCTGGCACAGTCTTGCCATTTGTTCGATTCCTCTACACTGGATATTACGCGAGCGACGGAGAAGACTGGGAAGATGTGCCCACATCAGTCTGGTTGCATTGCAGGATGTACTACCTTGGCCACCTCTACGATCTGGCCGACCTCAAGTCACAGGCTTACGTCAACGTGCTTCGGCAATGCGAGTTTGGCTGCTCGTCGCCCTGCATGCCCATCGATCTGTGTCGTGCCATCGACTTTGTTTACCGCCATCTCGCCGGCCACGACGCGATATCAGATGCTCTCGTGCAGTATTGTGTGACACGTTGTCTAAGCCACAAGTTGCACGAAAACGCCGAGTTCAGGAACGTGGCCTTTTTCGTAAGGGCGTTCCACCAAGATTTGACGAAGGTATGCAGGGACAGAGACTATGAGGACGAGTCTGCAGCCATCATCATCCAGTTGCCATACATGCACTACGCCCCGGCCACCTACGCGTCGACAGAACACCCGCCCATCTCAAGATTCGAAGACATCATCCACCATTACCACAGCACTGACCGCTACGATGACATCTCTCCGAAGAAAAGATCGCGAGTCCCTTTTGACGAGAGGCAAGCATCTCCGACGAAGGTTCTGAAATTGCAGGAATCTGCAGAGCAGCCAGTGACCAAACTGGCGCTACGTCAAGCGTCAGAGAAACCTGCCTTTATCGCTTCCGAAGATCAGAGCACAATGAAGCGCGAAGCAAAGCTGCCATATGCCGATGTCATGCCTGCGATGCAGCAATCTTCATCGCTGAAGTCGCATGGGCGGCAATCACCAATGACCATCTTTAGCAGGGCCAGCTCGCAGCAAGCAGCACCAACACAACGATCGCACGCATGGGGAGCGGCTTTGGGGGCACAAAAGATGATTGCTGAGTTCAACGAAGTGCTAAAGCCGTCCGCGGTTGATATATCTGCCAAAGCACAACAGATGATGGCTAGTCTCACGAAAGATGAAGAGACGCAAATGCGTAATGATTATGTGCGCGAAACAACCGAGGAACAACTCCAGCACGCCTCGGCAAGGCAGCAAGATCCGTTTTTCCAACACATCTACGAAAAAGCGGAACAAGAAGCCATGAACAAATTCCTGTTGGCACAAGCGGTTGGCGGCGAACAGCAGAATCCAGGTCTGCCACTGCGTCCGGCTTTGGATACCCAGATTCCCGCTGCAACGAAAATCATGGCAAAGATGCCGATGCGCCCACTCTTCCCATCTTCCGGTGATGTTCCCGAAGATCAAGGCAGCCATAAGGACGAGAACCTGCCAATATGGAAGCGCAGAGACATGGGCACGAACTCGGGCCTCTCACAGACTCTTGAGACCCGGCGAACCCAGGAGAAACAGTCACAGGGGGGTCAATCAATCGAATCAACGGCATCACAAAAGCAGGGCGGTCCGGCTATGTACCAGCCCAAGAAGGACTGGAGGCAGCCCAAGGTTATTGACGCTGAATACAACCCAACATTCCACCGCGTCCAGTCGGCACAGAGCAGCACACCTTGCAAAGAGGTCAACCGCGTTTCCTCAATGCAGCAAACTACCTCGACGGAGGCCACAAATGATGATCCATTCAGAGTCTGTCCTGAAGACACCACACCATCTGGTTTTGTTGCTCCAAACGCTCCTGTGGGAGTCATCCGCTGGCCATATGGCCCAATCAGTGCTGGACCCAACCACGCTCTCCAAGACTATCAGATGCAACTCATGCTACTGGAGCAGCAGAACAAGAAGCGTCTCCTGTTGGCACGACAAGAGCGAGACGTCATGACCACCTCTTGCGGCCCTTCGTCAAACGCCACTAGTACCAACATGCAACCTGCTCTTCCAACCACTTCGTCAAAGCTACAAAACGAAACTGATAGCGAAAGCTGCCCAAGAAGAGCATATGCACTACCCGGTGTACGAGAAGGTCTCGAGCATACTGCAGCCATCAACCAGCCACCTGCGCCAGATCTCTACAAGTGCGATAGGCGCCCGGAACATACCGAACTTGGGCCAGGCGGCGGCGATGTACTAGACAACTTCGATTTCGACTCTTTCCTCGAAGCCAGTCCATCATTTGCGGACAACGTAGTTCGTGACGTGCCCGCGTTACCACAGACTGGCGAGGCTCGGACTCTTCAGGACTACCAGACACAGCTGATGCGCCTCGAACACGCGCACAGAGAGAACCATCCAAAGCTAGTCAGTGTGCCGCTACAGACAAATCCGCTTCCAGCCGCGATGCAAGAAACCACTCGCGCCGCATCACGACCGGTCGCTGCTGCCGTACCCACGGGCAATCGCAGACAAGGCGGTCCCACGCTCGCCTACCAGAATGAGGGCGAGAAGGACGTATTCGCCGATCTTGATCTCAACACTTTGCCCGCAAAAGATCGAACCGATAGGGCGCTCGCCAATTTCGATTTCGATGCTTTCCTGGAGACCAATTCAAACGAACCTGTAGGCTTCGATCTTAACAACGCCCCCTTTGAAAGCGACTCTGAGGATAACGCTCGTTCTGGCTCTGATTCGGACGCGCAGAGCTGGGTGGACGTGGCGATCGAGTCGACTGGTGGCAGCGGCAGGATGAGTCCTTCCGACGCTACCACGACGGGACGCAACGCCTCTGCACCAGGGTCTTCACCTACAAGACGCTCGCCTTATCACTCCGACTCCGAGTGGGAGTTGTGCTAGTGTTTTCACTTTTCGACTCTTGTTGTGCCAGAATCGGTATTTGGTGGAGGCTTGTGGTCGGGCTGTTGTCTTGAAGATTCCTGATATGGGGCATGTTAATGACATTCACGCATCGGAGGTTGACGGACATCGAGAACAACGAGGAAGGAAGATCTGAGTGATTGAAACGACAAGTTATAACACTCGAGAGGCCGACTGAAATATATTGCAAAAGAGATGATCTGCGTTGATTGGGTATTTAGACAGTTACTTGCGCCTGACCAACGAAATCAACGGTTATGCCATATTTGCAGGCTCCAAGTTCCACTGCTAGTCAATGCGCCTCAAAGACGTATTATATCTCGTCAAGCGGCCATGTACACTGAAGTCTCGTGTACGCGCTGGTGATAGTGAACTCGAGCAGAAAGAAAGCCACCCAGCAATGACCGAACAACCGCCAGAAGACCAGCTCCAAATCCGACCAAGGGACCCGCAACCTCCGGTGAGCTTCCAGGTAAGCAGACTGCACAGCTTGCTCGAACAAAATCGCAACCCCGAACAACGTAAAAGACCGCACCGGCGCGAAATGATCACTGCAAGGCCCCGATTTCCAGCCCGTGACCGAATGCATGATCCCCGAGAAGAAGAACGACAGCAGCACAATCACCGACCTCCCGAGTATTGTGTGCTTCCGGAGACCCAGCCTCTTCTCCGTGGCGACGACGGCGTGGATGGTGAACGCTTTGCGCATCGCTTTGTGCCAGAAATGGCTGTACCACCTCCGCAAAGTGTACGCCTGGGTGACGTCTCCGAAAAGCGGCGGCCAGGCCTGGAGAGGCGAGTCGAAGACCCCGACTGCGATGAGCGCGCAGACGGTGTGTGCGCCGCAGATTGTCAGCGCGGAGCCGCTGTAGGCGTGGAAGGCGATTACGGCTCTCAGCCAGAAATCTCGGAGCGTGAATGTGCCGTTGAGGAGTGCGGGAGTCATGTACGTTTTCGACGGGTGCCAGTCGCTGGGTTCGAGATCTTCGGGGTAGAAGCGGGAGCCGTCGCGGATGTATAGCCACAATGCGCCGATGGCTAGGGCGACGGTTAGTCGTCTTGTCAGGAATTGCTTCCTTGTGGTGGTGGGTGGGTCTCTGCGGTAGGGTTTTGTGCCCATTCTGGGGGAGAAGAGAGCGTTTGTTCCCCATTGCAACTTTTGCCATGCGGTCTTCAAGTTAGAAGGTGGGCTGAGGTTGAGCAAGACGAGGTAACAGTTTGTGTGGAATGCCAGTCCGAACATGTAATCCGCGTACGAGGACGATTCGCTTGTGTCCTTGTTGCATCGTCGGATGGCTTCGAAGCAGATGACGGCGGTTATTGCAGAGGCTGCGAGCCTGGCGGTGGTGGCATACGGTGAGACGAAGGCCAGAGACGATGCGATGATGATGTGGGCGGCGACGGTTGGTAAGAATGCGTTTCTCGCAAACTGGACGATTGCCTGAAAATCCATGGTGACACCCGTCGCACCGACTCACGCCTGTTCCTCGCTTGCCCAAAGGACCTCGATATGGGATGTAGAATAATTTTTCTGGAGGGCCATGGTGACGCCAGATTTCTCTTTGTTAGATTTCTGCATAGGACGCGTCGTGCCACATCCCAAGTTTCGAGGCAGTAGGATGCTTTGTTCGGACCTGAAAGCCAGCAGCTTACTATTGTTCCCGACTTCACCATATTGCAACTCGTTGGTCCGGCTCACCAGAACGTTTGCAACTTCCCCAACCGAACACCTCATTCGTACCAACGACCAGCATGAAATTCATCCTCCTCCTCGTCGCCATGATGGCGCTCTTCGCGAGCGTATCCCTCGCAGGACCCAGCCCCAAAGACGCAAAGAGCAAGTATTCGAAGAACAAGAAGGGCAAGCCTCATCAGGGAGTGTAAGTGTAGACATCAACCTTTGGGAATCTCGAATCTTTGCTAACGTTTTCCACAGAATTGGCAAGAAGGCATGCAAGCACGGCAAGGATGAGTCCGGGCACTGCATTCGCACTTAAGATGCGTACTCTCGCGCGAGGGACATGGACTGCGGAGAGACAAGCCAGGCTAGCCTTCGGCGTGTGCTAACACATTTTGAAGAAGGCCTCTGAATGGGGTTTGAATACTCGATTGGCTTGTCTTTGAGATACGATCACTGAAGCTGTCCTCGGATTAGCTTTCGTGGGCGAACATATAGACATCCAGCTTCCGCATCGTATGAAGCGCCTATTGCTTGTTAGCAAAAAGATCTTGAAACAGTTTGCCAGATGCCTTACCTTGATCTTTGCGTTGTCAATTTTGATCCGCTCTATGACCGAGGAGCTTAGACGATTCTAGTGGTACGTGAGCCGATCAAGTCTTGCACCAGAGCCTAGGCGACCCCTGTAGGAACCACTTGGCTCCGTAAAGGCAGAGTCCTGCTGCCGCAGACAAACCACCGCAGAAGCCGATGGAGATGGCGTAAGCATCGGGCCCACTCCTGCCTAAATTTTCGCGCGAATATTGCTGCAGTAGCACCGCGAGTGGGTTGCCGGCGAACGATGGTATCACAAGCGTGAGCCAGAAAATGGACATCGCAGAGCCAAGGTGCTTCACGCCAACCACTGAAGCTGCGACTGGCGCGGCTGCACTCCAAACGGCGCCTCCAGCACAGCCCTGAACAATGGCAAATACTGAGATTGACGCGAAGCTCCGTGATGTAAGCCATATGGCCCAGCAGGCTACGCCGTTCAGCAGACTGAGCAAGATCGCCATGTTCACTCGTCCGAATGTGTCGAGTATGAAGCCTGCAAGAGGCCGCCCTACCATCACGCCAGCTGCGAGCAAGGATTGCACGACCGCGCCCTCAGTCTGTGAGAGACCAAGCCCATCGGTGGCGTAAACAGCAATGCTGTAGAGTGTGATGTAGAACGACATCACTGTGTTGAAGTCAGCGACGCGGCGTCAATGGAATGACACGTGCATGGAGAGCCATACTTGCAAACCAGCCCCATAACCACACCCAAATGAACCCGCGGTGTACAAGCCAAGATACTTGTAGAGGCTCTGAGCGTGCGCCACTCATCTGGAGTCGAGGCTTCATCAATAATATGCAAGGCAAACAAACGCCCGCGGAGATGGCCCCGTTGATGATCAAAGAGTACTTCACCGACAGTTTCTCGATAAGGAGTCGCGTCGTGTTGGCGAAGATCAGCCCACCCAGACCAGATCCGCCATTGGCAATCCCCTAGATGTGAACAGTGAGCTAGTCTCCATGCTGTTTGAGATGCCGAAATACCAACTTGTGCTAAGCTCAGTCGACGTTTAAACCAATGTGCCAGAAGTGGCTGCGATGGAATCAAAGTCTATAGAGTTTGATGTTAAGTCGACGTGATCCAGTGTACATGCTTCCTGATGACTTACCAGTCCGAGACCTGGGAGGGTTAGCTTTTGATTGACTACATTAATATGACTCTCGTCTTCATACCGAGACCAAATATCAGTCCCTGGCATGTGATGTAGGCTCCGAAGCTACGGCATAATCCGGCCATACACTGGCCAAGACTACAAGATACCATGCCTGTAGAGATCTTTAGTCATGTCCATGTCCCTTTCGTTCAGTTTTGCTCACCAATAAGCATCGGTAGTCGGTGACCGAAGCGCTTGGTTAGTAAGTTCGCCAATGGCGCGCACAGAAGAGCGATCGCCACCGAAAGACTGCCAACTAAGGAGTATTTGAGCGGAGTAGCACCAGGAAAGGTAGAGTTGTCTTCAAAGTGGGCGAGATAGACCCCAAATGAAGTGTTGAATCCTATGCAAATTAGCAGTGAACAGGCTGTCTGTTAGAGGTTGCAGACCGACCCCAGGTGGAAGCGGTCATGAAGACAATGGAGACGACTACTACCCAACCGTAGCCACCGTCTGGGGGGTCATCATTGGGAGGCTCGTCCGGTATTCCAACATGCTCGAGATCTGTTTGATTGCGGACTGCCTGTGTGTCTGTTGGCGATTTCTTTTCTTGGTAGGCGGGACTGGTGTTCGACATTGCGACTGTTTGAGATAGCCTATCCAGAACCAGATCAAATAGAGTGCGGTATTTCAAGAGCGTGCTGCGGTAGTCATCTTTGCGGAACAAGTGTGTTATAAGGGACAACACCGAGTGATGATTGCAGCGATACCTCAACGCACAGCTCGCGACGATGGCATTTCGGCCCACACTGAAGGCATAGCAATCACCGAATGGGTATCATGTGCTCGCTCGAGCGGAGAATTGATGGTTTGTTGATGGACAGGACCTGCAGGGCGTGTGCTAGTCTCGTGTGTATACGGCGGCGGAGAACAGATTTAGATGCCGATCAGACGAGACACGCGGCTTTCGGCATTCTAGATCTCGTCGCCGTCCTTTACATTCTACAACACCACCAGCCGCACACTAGATCACAGAACCGATGTTGCAATCTCGCCAACATGCCAGATGGGGTTGGCATGCGCAGTGGCCCTCTGAGCGCCGTGGGCAGTCCGGACCCAGACAATGGACGTAGGCAGCAGGCAGCGTGCTTGAGTTGCCGCGAAGCAAAGCAAAAGTGCAGTAAAGGCATTCCATGGTGAGCTTGTCTTCCATATCCGTGTTCCAGAAATGATCCTGATATAATATCCAGTCAGCGTTGCTTTGCCAACAAGCATCAGTGTAGCTACCCTCTCAAATCCAATCGTGGGAGAAAACGCGGAAGTACCAAGTAAGAACATTGGTCGGAAAGATATTCTAGAATATCGCTGACTTTTGTACAGCAAGCCTGAGACTGCTGAAAAGATATTGTCTCGCCTCAAGAACAGTAGTTTTCGAGGAGAAGTTATCGCTGCTCTGAGTGCAAAGACGGGAGAGCTATCGCCTTCGTCAACAACATCGACAACGCAATCGCAGCCATCACAACCATCGCAGCTGTCACCGCAAAGCACCAATGCAAGACTTCAGCCTCGCCATGGCAGAGTTGTGGGTTACTTGGACTGCCTCCAACCAGCGTACTCGCCCCTAGAGATTTTGGCAGCCGCTGTGGCCTTAAAAAGGAATCCGACAGCCACAGATGGTGCATCTCTGCAAGCCTCACAGCAGCAGAATGATACCATCGGATCTTCATTGTCTCAGACTATACAGGTTTCACCGGAATCCCTCGCGAGCGAAAAAGCTGTAGAGCTGTATTTCAGTGAGCACAGTTATCCGGATCTCAAACAATCAACTCGCTGACAGAAGTTGATACAGCGCCACGAACGCAAGAGCAAACGGATTGGCAAGTATTGGCGCTACAACCTGCCAACAGCACGTTGCAACTACAGTCTGCGCTACATGATCCCATCAACTCAAGGCTAATCGATTCCGAGGATGCGCTGCTATACTTCGATGTGTGAGTGGGAACGACATCGTCTTCGACTATCCCGAGTCTCGACGCTGATCTGATTGCTCAGCTTCTATCAGTTTCGCAATTCTTGGGTTGGACTACTCGATCCGCTCTTGCATACGCCTCAGTTCGTTCGTTCGAATTCGTTCACTCTATTCTCGGTGATATGTGCCCTTGGCTGTGCGATGTCCGATCGCGCAAGAGACAAATTACTTTGTTCTGCATTGATCTCACTAGCCGAAGGAAACATCAAATGGTCGATAGCCGCCTCGGTGAAGACAGTTGAGACCATCCAGGCAATTATCAACATGACATACTGGGCTCCGCTATCTGAACGGCAATGCGACGATCCCTACTGGTTGCGATTGACTCATGTAAGATCTCGGCGACCAACCATTACGATTCCGAACAGACTAGGAATGACTAGCTGACATGATAACAACACAGGCATCGCAGACTGCCCGAGAGATGGGGATCAACCGGCCAGAAGTGATCTTGCAGAAAGTCGATGCCATTCCTGGGCTCTCTGAGGTGTCTAGAGAAAGAAGACTGCGCAACTACGAGCGCACATGGCTATACGTATTCATCGCCGACAAGAGCTTTGGTATTGCTACTGGCCGCCCTATGTGTGTCTCCTGGAAGGAACTCATGCCAGACGTTGGCAATTGGTGGCGCAACAGAGGGACCACAACCGCAGACCGTTTAATCTGCGGTGTAGCCGAGATGAGACTGATTGTGGTAAGTACTGCAAGGGATCATTTATCTGTTGCGGCAGGATGTGCTCTGACTCTTTGCAAAGGTGAAAGCATTCGAAGCCCGCCAGACGTCACCCAGAACCAAAGCATCCATCCTCTTGTGGCAGAACGAGAACTTTGCCGCTGTCTCGCACCTCCGAATCTCTCGTTGCTCTTACACCGATGCATCTGCACCTCCGATGTGTCCCGCCAATTCGATCTTATCTTTCTACCTGGACTACTCCCTGGTTCTAGTCAACTCTTACGCTTTGCGCGACCTGATCGGACTGGGCATGGTGGACGACTTGACAGAATTGACAGCGATCTATCAAAAAAGTCTCGAGGTCATCGACCGGATGATGGATCTGATCTTGTTCGATCCTGAGATCTGCAAGCTCATGATTGGTATCATCAATCCTCAGCTTGTCATGTTATGCCACATAGCTACCGAGGTCATACAGGTATGTATGAGGCAAAGAATTTTGCGTCACTAGGTGCTTCTGCTGATAACCGTAGGCCGCGAGACAAGGTACACCGCACGAGTGTGTAACCCAAGTAGCCATGAAGATGCGCATGCTGGTTAACTCACTCGAGGATATGAAACGTGCGCTCCCTGGCACCTCATGGGTGTCACTCTATACAACGCTTTACAAGACTTTTGTAACGCAATTGGATCAGATCCTTAGCAGCGATCTGGTACCTTCGGACGCAAGCTTTAACGACAAGGCCCTGACTGGCTGGTGGGACCCCGTCGACGGCGGTCTCTTGGACCTTTCAAACTGGCTCGATGCTGAGGCAAGCGGTCTGGATGGTTACGGATGAGGTCTCCAGCCAAGAAGCACCAAGATCGCCTGCGATCAAAGTCTACCTACATCACCACTATAAGATCCCTCGCCAACCTAGTCAGCCAAGTCAGTGAAGCGTCACCTGGCACTCGCCACAGGTCTATACATCACATTTAGCAGTGGGCTTGAGCCGACACATAGTTGCTCGTTAAGAAGTGTGTCTTTGTCCAGATACGCCATCGGGTCTCCCGATGCTATTATTGTCAGCCCTGCGCCACTTGACTTGCTACGTGCACGTAACTTGGACCTGGATTTTCGACTGTTCAGCGCTACACGTCACCAACGAAGTTTCCGCCGGAGACTGCGAAGGCGACGAAGTCAGCGTGAGCGGAACGTCCGATGCAATGATCCAAGAGATGGTGGTAGACGCAGGAGAACTTGGCGTCATTTGGCCTTCCGGGCTCGTTCAAGCTCTTGTTTATAGTGGAGACACATTGGAAGTCTTTCCATGGCATAGCAAACGATCAGTCACCTT
>Ga0265797_10001896_pt1 | contig 36257 bp, 23 predicted proteins | sample P2T30metagenome_FD_192433 | JGI IMG/M metagenome (GOLD analysis project Ga0265797, IMG submission 192433) | Plant litter microbial communities from East Loma Ridge, Irvine, California - P2 T30 | ecosystem: Environmental > Terrestrial > Plant litter > Unclassified | place: USA: California...
AGTGTGATCCTGCTACTGGCACTGGGCCTGGTCGCCCCGCACCTGGTGGGCTGGTCGGCGCTGAGCGCGATCTCGATGAGCAGCATGGTCATGGCCTGGCACCGCGCCGGCCGCTATTTCGGCAGCTGAGCAATTTATTTCGGTCACGTGAGGGTCAGAGTAGAATTACTGGCCAATATCTTCTAGGTATTTGCCGGTCGCCTCTTTCTACTGACGAGCTTGGCTAACGCGCCGAATAATTAGGGTCAGAGTAGAATTGTTTTTCAATTGATTTACAAAAATTGTCAAATAATTCGACTCTGACCCTATTTATTTTGGCGCCATGATAGCGCTAATCCGCGATGGGAAAATTCCCTACCTAATCATATTAATCCAACGAAACAAAACAGCGAACTGATCCGCTTATAAATAATGAGGGTCAGAGTAGAATTGCGGAGCAACTATCAAAGTTGTCAAACAATTCGACTCTGACCCTAATTATCGAGAAACATCCTGCAAATTAATTAGGGTCAGAGTCAAATTAATCTGCAATTGATTTACTGAAGTTGTCAAACAATTTTACTCTGACCCTAATTAAAGGGGGAGGGTGGCGAGCGTGAGCGTGGCGCGCAGGCCGGGGGCGTTGTCGTTGAGGGTGAGGGTGCCGCCGTGGAGGCGGGCGACGGCGGAGACGACGGACAGGCCAAGGCCGACGCCCGGTGTGCCGCGGCTGGCGTCCATGCGGTAGAAGCGCTCAATCACGCGCGTGCGCTCGTGTTCCGGTACGCCAGGGCCGTTGTCGGCCACCACGATCTCGACGGTTTCAAGGTCCAGGCGGCGCGCGGTGATGGCGATCGTGCCCCGCACCGGGGCGTATTTCAGGGCGTTGTCGGCCATATTGCCCAGGGCCTGGGCCAGCAGCACCGGGTCGCCCACGACCCGCAGGTCTTCCGGCGCGTCGAAGCCCAGGTCGATGTCTTTCAGTTCGGCCACCGGGCCGTAGAATTCGGTGACTTCGGCGCCCAGCGCGGCCAGGTCGACTTCCACGAAGCCGCGGCGGCGGCTGCCGCTGTCGATTTCGGCCAGACGCAGCAGGGCGTTGAAGATGCCCATCACGCGGTCGACGTCGTCGATCGCGGCGTCGATTTCGGCAAAGGTTTCTTCACTTGACGGCCGCGCCACCGACAGCTCTTCCAGCCGTGCGCGCAGTTCAGAGAGTGGCGTGCGCAGATCGTGGGCGATGGCGTTCGAGACGTCCTGCACGCCCGTCACCAGATGCTCGATCTGGTCCAGCATGCGGTTGACCGTCTGGGTCAGCTGCGCCAGCTCGTCGCCGTCGCGCGGCGCCGCCAGACGGTGTGACAGCTTGCCTTCGATGATCGAGGCGGTGGTGTCGCTGATGCTTTGCACCCGGCCCAGCAGCGCGCGCCGGATCAACACGCCCCCCAGCGCCGCGCCCACCAGCACCGTCAGCGCGCAGCCCAGCAGGCCGTAGGCGAACAGGCGCTCGAGCTTCTGGAAGCGGTCCAGATTACTCGCCACCAGCAACATATAGCCGTCTTCGAGCGTCACCCGCACCAGCTCCACATTGCGCGGCTTGTCGTCGACACGGATCGTCACCTGGCACAGGCCGTCCTGCTCGGGTACGCCCTCGGGCCACTCCGGCAGGTTGCCGGCCAGCTTGGTGCCGTCGGGCGCGGCGAACAGCATGATCTTGCGCACGCCGTCGTTCACGCCGTGCACCTGGCTGTCGATCGCCGCCGCCAGCGCCGGCGGGCCCTGGCGCACGAACAGATTGCTCAAGTGGGCCGCGTCGGATTTGAGCAGCTGCGAGCGCACCTCGCCGATATTCGTGTGCCAGGCGAACCACAAGGGGCCGGCGAACATCGCCAGCACCAACAGGCTGACCACGGCGTAGCCGATGGCGATGGTGCGGGCGGAAAAGCTGGGCAGGCGGAACATCGCGGCGCTCACAGGAAGATCATGGCTGATCGGTCAGCATATAGCCGGCATTGCGCACCGTGCGCAGCAGGGGCGTCGCGAAGCCGGCGTCGATCTTCTGGCGCAGCTTGCTGATGTGGACATCGATGACATTCGTTTGCGGGTCGAAATGATAGTCCCACACGTTCTCGAGCAGCATGGTGCGCGTCACCACCTGGTTTGCATGGCGCAGTAGATAGGTCAGCAGCTTGAATTCGCGTGGCTGCAGCGCCACTGGCTTGCCCGCACGCGTGACGCGATGGGCCAGCATGTCGACCGACAGGTCGCCCAGCGACATCACGGTCTCCACCGCCTGGCTCTGCGAGCGGCGCAGCAGTGCATCGAGCCGCGCCAGCAGCTCCCCGAAGGCGAACGGCTTGGTCAGGTAGTCGTCGCCGCCCGCGCGCAGCCCGCGGATGCGGTCGTCCACGCCGTCCAGCGCCGACAGGATCAGGATCGGCACCCGGTTGCCCTGCTGGCGCAGCGCTTCGATGATGCCAAGGCCGTCGATCCCGCCCGGCAGCATGCGGTCCATGACAATCGCGTCGTACGGCTCGCTGACGGCGTGGTACATGCCGTCGCGGCCGTTATCGGCGTGGTCAACCGTGTGGCCGGCCTCGGTCAACCCCTTCTTGACGAAGCGGGCCACGCGTTCATTGTCTTCGACGAGGAGCAGTTTCATGGCGATCTCACTGGGAAGCCGGCATTGTAGCCGCTGGCGCCCCGTCCGGCGCGTGCGCGACCGGGGGCTTGCTGCGCCCGGCAATCAAGACATAGAACAGCGGGATCAGGAAGGTCGCCAGGAAGGTCGCCGTCATCATGCCGCCGATCACGCCGATGCCCAGCGCGTTCTGGCTGCCCGAACCGGCCCCGCTGGCAATCGCCAGCGGCGTCACGCCCAGCACGAAGGCCATCGAAGTCATGATGATCGGGCGCAGCCGCACCTTCGATGCCTCCAGCGCCGCTTCCAGCACGCCCATGCCCTGCATCTGCAATTCGCGCGCGAATTCGACGATCAGGATCGCGTTCTTGGCCGACAGGCCGATGGTGGTCAACAGGCCCACCTGGAAGAACACGTCGTTTTCCATGCCGAACAGGGTGGCCGCGCCGAGCGCGCCGAGGATACCGATCGGCACCACCATGATCACCGAGATCGGGATCGCCCAGCTTTCATACAGCGCCGCCAGGCACAGGAACACGACCAGGATCGACAGTGCATACAGCAGCGGCGCCTGGGCTCCGGCCTGCGACTCCTGCAGCGAAATGCCGCTCCATTCAAAGCCGATGCCTTCCGGCAGCTTGCCAACCAGTTCGGTCATGATGGCCATCGCCTCGCCGGTACTGTAGCCCGGCGCAGGCTGGCCCTGGATCTCGGCCGATTCGATGCCGTTGTAGCGCGCCATCGCCGGCGAACCCCAGGTCCAGCGTGCGGTCGCAAACGACGAGAATGGCACCATCTCGCCGGCGCCGTTGCGCGCGTACAGGTGGCGCAGGTCGTCCGGGTTCATGCGGTACTGGGCCTCGGCCTGGATATACACGCGCTTGATGCGGTTGTCGGTATCGAGGAAGTTGTTGATATAGCGCGAGCCCCAGGCGGTCGAGAAGATCTGGTCGACCTGGGTCAGGTTCACGTCCAGCGCGGCCGCCTTTTCGCGGTCGATGTCGATTTTATAGGTGGCGTTGTCGGCCTGGCCCGAGAAGCGCACCCGCTGCAGGCGCTCATCCTTGGCGGCCATGTCGAGCAAGCCGTCGCGCGCCTTCGCCAGCGCCTCGTGACCCAGGCCGCCGCGGTCTTGCAGCTGCAGGTTGAAGCCGGTGGCCGAGCCCAGGCCGCGGATCGCCGGCGGCTCGACGGTATTGATCACCGCGCCCTGGTAGTTGGCGTAGCGCGCCGTGATACGGCTGGCCAGTGCCGAGACACCGAGTGCGTCATCCTTGCGCTCGTCCCATGGACGCAGGCGCACGAACAGGCGGCCCTGGTTCTGGCCGCGCTGCGGCTGCGAGGCGCCGTTGGTCATGAAGGTCGCTTCGACCATCGCCTTTTCGTCGTTGAGCAGGTACTGGCTGATCTCTTCCAGCACGCGGCCGGTGGTTTCCTGGGTGCTGCCGGGCGCGGTCTGCACCTGGACGAACATGAAGCCCTGGTCTTCCTTGGGCAGGAAGCCGCCCGGCAGGCGCAGGAACAGCGCGACCACGATGCCGACCATGACCAGGTAGACCAGTATCCACAGGCCGCGCCGCTTGATGATGCGGTTCACGCCGCCCAGGTAGCGGTCGCGGGTGCTGTCGAACGAGCGGTTGAACCAGCCGAAGAAGCCCTTCTTTTCGTGGTGATCGGGGTCGACCGGCTTGAGCATGGTGGCGCACAGCGCCGGCGTCAGGCTCAGGGCGATGAAGGCCGACAGCAGCATCGAGGCCACCACCGTGAGCGAGAATTCGCGGTAGATCGCGCCCACGGTGCCGCTCGAGAAGGCGACCGGCACGAACACCGCCGACAGCACCAGGGCCACGCCGATCAGGGCGCTGGTGATCTGGCCCATGGCCTTGATCGTCGCTTCCTTCGGCGGCAGACCGTCTTCGTGCATCACGCGCTCGACGTTTTCCACCACCACGATGGCGTCGTCGACCAGCAGGCCAATCGACAGCACCAGGCCGAACATCGACAGCGTATTGACGGTGAAGCCGAGCGCCGACATGATGCCGAAGGTGCCCAGCAGTACCACCGGCACCGTGATCGACGGGATCAGGGTGGCGCGGAAGTTTTGCAGGAACAGGTACATCACCAGGAACACCAGCACGATGCCCTCGATCAGCGTATGGGCCACGCCCTTGATCGAGGTCTCGATGAACGGCGTCACATCGTTCGGATACACGGTGCGCAGGCCGGGCGGGAAGAACTGGCCGAGTTCTTTCAGACGCGCGCGCACCCGCTCGGCAGTATCGAGTGCGTTCGCATTCGGCGCCAGCTGGATACCCAGGCCGGAGGCCGACTTGCCGTTGTAGCGCACGTCGACGTTGTAGTTTTCGGGGCCGAGCGCCACGCGCGCCACGTCGCCGATGCGCACCTGCGAGCCATCCGGCTGCACTTTGAGCAGGATGCGGTTGAACTCATCCGGCGTGCGCAGCATGGTCGACTGGGTGATGGTGGCGCTGAGCGTCTGGCCCGGCACCGCCGGCAGGCCGCCCAGCGCGCCGCCGGCGATCTGCACGTTCTGGGCGCGGATCGCGTCGGTCACGTCGACCGGGGTCAGCTGGTAGCTGGTCAGCTTGACCGGGTCGAGCCAGATGCGCATCGCGTACTGGGTGCCGAACAGGTTCATGCTGCCCACGCCCGGAATGCGGCTGAGCGGGTCCTGGATGTTCGAGGCCACGTAATTGGCGATGTCGAACTTGGTCATGCTGTCGTCGTCCGAGACGAACGCCGCCACCATCAGAAAGTCCGAGGTCGACTTGGTCACCTGCAGGCCGGATTGCTGCACCTCGCTCGGCAGGCGCGGCACCGCGGTCTGCAGCTTGTTCTGCACTTGCACCTGCGCAATGTCAGGATCGGTGCCGGCGGCGAAGGTCAGGGTGGTGGTCGAGCGGCCGGTATCGTCACTGGTCGACTGCATGTACAGCAGGTTGTCGATCGCCGTCATCTGCTGCTCGATCACCTGGACCACGGTGTTCTGCATGGTGTCGGCCGAGGCGCCCGGGAAGGTCGCCTGGATCTGCACCGATGGCGGCGACACCGGCGGATACTGCTCGACCGGCATCTTGAGCAGGGCAATCCCGCCGACCAGCATGATCAGGAGGGAGATGACGATCGCAAAGATCGGGCGATGGATGAAGAACTTTGGCATTGTCGCTTATCCCTTGGCCGGGGCGCCGGCAGCCGGGGCGGCGCCGCCTGCGGCAGGGGAGGCTGCCGGCGTTGCGGCGGCAGGCGCGGCGCTGGCCGGCGCCGACGGCGCGCCGATCCGGACCACGGAACCGGGCCGCAGCTTCTGGGTGCCGCTGACGATCACGCGTTCACCTTCCTTCAGGCCCTCGTCGACCAGCCAGTAGCCGTCGACCAGCGCGCCGGTGCGGATACTGCGCACCGCCGCCTTGTTCTGCAGGTCCACCACCATCACGGTGGCCGTGCCTTGCGGCGTGCGGGTGACGGCGGTGGCCGGCACGCGCATCACCGACTGGCGCACGCCCTGGCTGACGCTGGCGCGCACGAACATGCCCGGCAGCAGCAGCTTGTCCGGATTCGGGAAGCGCGCGCGCAGGGTGACCGAACCGGTGGCCTGGTCGACCGTCACGCCGGAAAATTCCAGCACGCCGTGGCGAGCATAGGTGCTGCCGTCTTCCAGCGCCAGGCTGACCTTGGCGGCATTGGCGCCGTCCATGCGCACCCGGCCGGCGGCAATCTCGCGCCGCAGCGCCAGGCCCTCGGCGCTCGACTGCTGCAGGTCGACATACATCGGATCGATCTGCTGGATGGTGGTCAACAGGGTCGCGGCGTTGCCCTGTACATACGCGCCCTGGGTCACGGCCGACACGCTGCTGCGGCCGGTGATCGGTGCCTCGACCGTGGTGTAGCCGAGGTTGATGCGAGCGGTCTCGACGGCGGCCTTGGCGGCGGCGACATCGGCCGCAGCTTCCAGCTGGGCCGCTTCGGCATTTTCGAATTCCTGCTTGCTGACCGCATTTTCCTTGACCAGCACCGCGTTGCGCTTGAGCTGGGAAGCATTGCTGGCCAGGGTGGCCTGGGCCCGCTGCAGCTCGGCTTCGGCGCTGGCCAGGACGGCGCGGTAGGGCGCCGGATCGATCAGGTACAGCGGCTCGCCCTTGCGCACGTCGGCCCCTTCCTTGAAGCGGCGCTCCTGCACGATGCCATCAACCCGGGCCCGAACCTCGGCCAGCAGGTAGGGGGCGGTGCGGCCCGGCAACGCGATATTCATCGCCACGTTCCCCGAGCTCATCGTCAGGACGGCCACTTCGGGCACGGTCGGGGCGGCGGGTTTCGGGTCTTTCGCGCAGGCAGTCAGCAGCAGCGCCAGCACAGGGGCGCCGGCGACCAGCAGGCGCTGGCGCAGGGGAGTAATCGAGGGCATGTAGTCGGATCCGGTTTGCAAGGTTGAGGATGTATTTTTCCCTACCTTGGACTATGCCCGTCGCCAGCTTAAGAGCGGGTGTTTGATTAATTAAATATCGTTAATGTTTCCCGCCGGATGATGGTTGCCCTCGGGCCGCTGGGTGAGATGGTGAACTGTAAAGGGTTTATTATTGTTAATATTCAGCGCTCCTGTCGAACGATGGCTTTTATCTATCCCGCTGTACGGACGAGCAATAGCCTGCGCCTAAATCTTCCGCTAAGGATGAGCGATAGGATTCTTCGAATCCCGTCGTACGGATGAGCGATAGCTTTTCTTGAAGTGGCTAGTCCGAGCCCGACGCCCATTAGGGAAGCCCTTGGCCGGAGGGAGTATCCGTTGCCAAGGGATTTCGACAGGGGAGTATGCGTCGCTAGTGGCCGACGGTTTCGCCGTGCGCGAAGGCCAGCAGGTCGGCATTTACCCGGTCCTTGTGTGTATCCGTCAAACCATGTGGCGCGCCTGCATACGCGATGAAGGTGGCGTGAGGAATCAATTGTGCTGACGCACGCCCGCCGACATCGATCGGCACCACCTGGTCGTCGTCGCCATGGATGATCAGGGTCGGCTTATCGAATTTCTTCAGGTCATCTCGAAAATCGGTCTCTGAAAATGCGGCAATCGCATCGTAGGTATTCTTGTGGCCGCCTAACATTCCTTGCTGGAACCATGATTGGATGAGCCCGGGTGACGGCGTCGCGCCGGGCCGGTTGAAGCCATAGAACGGTCCCGAGGGGATGTCCATGTACAGCTGGGCCCGGTTCTCGACCTGGGCAGTCCGCAGGGCATCGAAGGCCTCGCGCGGCACGCCGTTCGGGTTGTCGGGCTGCCGCACCATCAGCGGCGGCACTGCACTGATCAATGCCAGGCGGGCAATGCGCCCGGTGCCGTGGCGCCCAACATAGCGTGCTACCTCGCCGCCACCGGTCGAGAAGCCGACCAGGATGACGTCGTTGAGGTCGAGCATGCCCAGCAACTGGGCCAGGTCGTCGGCATAGTGGTCCATATCGTTGCCGTCCCATGGCTGGCTGGAGCGCATATGGCCGCGCCGGTCATGCGCCACGGTGCGAAAGCCGTTATTGGAAAGATGAAACATTTGCGCTTCCCAACTATCGGCGCCCAGCGGCCAGCCGTGGCAGAACACCACCGGCTGGCCCCGGCCCCAGTCCTTGTAGTAGATCTCGACGCCGTCGCGGGTCGTGAAGGTGCTGCCGCGGCGGGGCGCTGCGCGTGGCGCGGCGCCGGCCTGGAGGTCGTTGGCCATCGTGGTTCCTTTCGACGTGGTGGATATGGCCCGACATAAACCTGATGGCGGGCTTTGTCGATTGTTCCGGAACCACAATCGCGCGTAATGGACCTGATCAAGGCCGTGTTCGGAACCGATGGCAGGAGGTGAAATAAGGTCGCTCGCATCGAGCGACAGAGAGTGGTTGTCGAGCGTGCCACAGTCGCTGTCAGCCCTGTTTCAATGGCAAGCCAGAATGAAAACAAATGGCGTCCGCTGTGGTGGAGAGGCCACGCAAGATATTGAACAACGTCCGCGGATAGTTCTCGCACAGCAACGAATCCAGTAAAATCGGACGGTTCTACATTTCCACAACGTCGACGTTGTCACGCATGCCTGCTGTTCGGAATCTGTCTCGCATTTTGCTGCCGCGCGGTCTCGCCGGGTATATGGCGCTTGCCACCTCGGTCCTGTGCGGCGTCCTCACGATCGTGCTGGTCGCCCTGGTCCAGGACCAGGCGCGCGACCAGGCACGCGACAGCATTGGCGCCGGCCTGGGTGAGCTGGCCCGCCAGGCCGCCGATAAGCTCGACCGTGGCATGTACGAGCGCTATCGCGAAGTCAATCTGCTGGCGCGGCGCCTGGCCGAGATGGGGCCCGGCGCGACGCCAGAGGCGCAGCGGCGCATGCTGGAAGATGCCTACCGCAGCTACAGCTACTATAGCTGGCTCGGCGTGGCAGGCCTCGATGGCCGGGTCGAGACGGCGGCGCTCGGCATGCTGGAGGGCAGCAATGTGTCCGGACGGTCATGGTTTCGCAATGCCCTCGAAGGCGCCTATGTCGGCGAGGTGCACAAGGCCCAGTTGCTGGCCACGACGCTGCCGGCGACCGGCGGCGAGACGCCGCGCTTCGTCGATGTCGCGTTCCCGATCGATGGCGTCGGCGGCATTGCACGCGGTGTGCTGGGCGCCCACCTGTCGTGGGAATGGGCGCGCGACATCGCGCGTTCGGTGGTCGAGCCGATCGGCAGCAGGCGCGAGGTCGACGCCCTGATCGTCGATGCGCGCGGCCTGGTCCTGCTCGGACCACCGGACCTGCAGGGCCGCACCATCGCCACCACCAGCCTGCAGCGCGCGCGCGCCGCGCGCGGCATCGGCTTCGTGGCCGAGGAATGGAGCGATGGCCGCAACTACCTGGTCGGCTACAGCCAGACCGGCGGCTACAGCGACTACAAGGGCCTGGGCTGGACCGTGCTGCTGCGTCAGGAGGCCGGCAACGCCTACGCGCCGATGCAGCAGCTGGGCGAGTATGCCCTCTGGACCGGGGTTGCGCTGGCGGTGCTGTTCTCGATCGCTGGCGTGCTGGTGGCGAACTGGATCACCCGTCCGATCAAGAACCTGCAGGAGTATGCCGACCAGATCCGGGTCGGCGCCACCGCGCCGCTGGCGCCGGACGAGCGCGCCTACGGCGAGGTACGCAGCCTGGCCAGCGCCCTGAACATGCTGCTGGCCGACCTGCTGCGGCGCGGGCGCGAGACCGAAGAGCTGAACCGCACGCTGGAGCAGCGCGTGGGCGAGCGCACCCACGAACTGGCCAGCGCACTGGCCACGGTGCAGCAGAACGCGCAGCACATCAATACCATCATCGAAAGCGCGCACGACGCCTTCATCGGCATGGACCTCGATGGCATCGTCACCGACTGGAATACCCAGGCCGAGCGCATGTTCGGCTGGCGCCGCCACGAGGCGATCGGCCGGCAGCTGGCCGACCTGGTGCTGCCGGCGCGCTACCATGACTCGCTGCGGCGCGCGATCATCGAGTTCCGCACCACCGGCCACACGGGCGCGCTGAACCGCCGCGTCGAGCGCACCGTGCTCACGCGCCAGGGCGAGGAATTCGCCATCGAGATGACGGCGGGGATTGCCGGCATCGGCCAGCGCAGCTTCTTCAGTATCTTCCTGCACGATATCTCGCTGAGAAAACGCGTGGACCAGATGAAGAACGAGCTTGTGGCTACTGTTTCGCACGAGCTGAGGACGCCCCTGACCTCGATGCGCGCCTCGCTGTCGCTGCTCAAGAGCGGCGCGGCCGGCCCGATCGACGGCGAAGTGGAGGAACTGGTCGAGATCGCGCACCGTCACTGCGAGCGCCTGGTGCGCCTGGTGAGCGATATGCTGGACGTGGAAAAGATCGAGTCGGGCCGCCTGAGCGCCCACCCCAGGGCGCAGCCGCTGCAGCCGATCGTGCAGGGCGTGATCGTGGCAATGCGGGTGCAGGCTTTCGACGCCCAGGTCGAGCTGCGCAGCAGTTGCGCGCCCGGCCTCGAAGGTTTGCCGGTCGAAGTCGAACATGACCGCATCACGCAGGTCTTGATGAACCTGCTGTCCAACGCGCTCAAGTTCTCGCCGCAGCAGGGCGTGGTCGACGTTCGGCTGGCGCGCGGGCCGCAGGGCGTGCGCATCACCGTGTCCGACCGCGGCCCGGGCATTCCGGCCGCTTTCCGCGAGCGCATCTTCCAGCGCTTCGCCCAGGCCGACACGAGCGCCAACCGCAAGAACAGTTCAGGCCTGGGGCTGGCGATCAGCCGCCAGATCGTGGTCGAGCATGGCGGTGAATTGTGGTTCGAGGACCGCGCCGGAGGCGGCACGAGTTTCCATGTCGACCTGCCGCTCGACGCGGCCTCGGCGGCGGCCCAGGCCTCAGCTCAGGCGGCGGTCCAGACCGCCAGTTCGTAGCCGTCCGGATCGGTGAAGTGGAAGCGCTTCCCGCCCGGGAACGAGAAGGTTTCGCGGCTGATCGCGCCGCCGGCGGCGGCGACCTTGCGTTCGGTCTGTTCCAGGTCCTGCGAGTACAGGATGACCAATGGTCCACCGGTACGTACCGGCCCGTCGGTGGTGAAGCCGCCCGCCAGGCGGCCATCCCGGAACTCGGTATAGCCAGGCCCGTAATCGATGAAGGTCCAGCCGAACACCTGGCCATAGAAGGCCTTGGTGCGGGCGATGTCGCCGACGTTGAACTCGATGTTGTCGATCTGGTGGTGATTGCCTTGCGTGCTCATGCCTCGCCCTCCAAAAGATGATAGGAGCGGCAATCTTACGCTATGTTGATCAGCCTGCCAGCAGTCCCGCCGCCGCGTCGAGCAGGGTCTCGGGGCTGAACGGCTTGACCATGTAGTGGTCGGCGCCCGCCGCCATGCCGGCCGCCACATCGCTCTGCTGGCCGCAGGCCGACAGCAGCATGATCTTCATGCCGCGCGTGGCCGGGTCGTCTTTCAGCTGGCGGCAGAACGCCAGACCGCTGATGCCTTCGCCCAGCCAGACGTCCAGCACCAGCAGGTCCGGTACCGACACTGCCAGCGCTGCCTGCGCCGCCTCGGCGCTGGCGGCCTGGCTCACCTCGCCCAGCGCACGCAGCGTCATGCGGATCAGCAGGCGCAGGTCGGGCTGGTCGTCGACCACGAGGATGCGGCGCGTCATGGGCGCGCCTCCGGCGCGGCCGGCATCTCGAGCGGCAGCCACAGCGTCACCGTGGTGCCGTCGCCCGGGGTCGACGCGATGTCGACCACGCCGCAATGCAGGGCGACGATCTCGCGCACGATGGTCATGCCCAGACCATTGCCGGCCACGTCGGGCAGGCTGCCGGCGCGCCAGAAGGCGTCCTGCACCTGGTTGCGCTGCTCGGGCGTCATGCCGACGCCCTGGTCGCGCACCGTGATAGTGAAGCCGGCGCGGCCTTCGTGCGGCGCCGGCGCGATGCCGACCCTGACCCGGCTGTCGGGACCGGAATAGGCGAGCGCATTGGCCATGATATTGGCCAGCGCCTGCTGCACGCGCAGCGGATCGGCCGTCACCCGCGCCGGCCCCGCCACTGGCGCGAGATCGATGCGCGCGGCCTGGCCAGGGGCCTCGAGCGCGGCGATTACCTGGTCCATGGTCTCGGCCAGGTCGAGGGGCGCCGGGTGCATCTGGGCCGAACCGCCGGCGTCGATGCGGGCCAGGTCGAGCATCTGGTTCACCAGGCCGATCAGGCGGGTGGCCTGGCGGTGGATGATGTCGATCAGCTCGCGCCCGGTGGCGGCGTCGAATTCGCGCTTGAGCATCAGTTCCGAAAAGCCCAGGATGCTGGCCATCGGCGTGCGCAGTTCGTGGCTGGCGGTGCGGAAGAAATCGTGGCGGCGCGCGTTGGCGGCCCGCACGCGCTCCTGCTCGGCGCGGTGCCAGGCGGCGTCGCGCACGGTCGCCACCAGGAATGCCTGGCCGTCGAGGGCCATGGCGGCGATCGACACGTCGGCCGCGAAGCTGGCGCCGTCGGCGCGCCGGGCATTGCCCTCGTGGCGCGCGACCGCCCTGGGCTGCATGCCCAGCAACTCGGCCGGCGCCAGGCCGGACAGCACCTGGCAGGGCGCGCCGAACAGGCGCTCGGCGGCCGGGTTGCACGAGACCAGCTTGCCGTCCTGGCCAAGCAGCAGCACGCCGTCCGGCAGGTGTTCGAGCAGGGCGCGCAGCGCCGCGGCGCCGCGCCGTTCGCGCTCGACCGTGGCTTTCAGTTGCAGGGCCGCGACTTCGTTGGCGACGATGCCGGCCAGGTCGCGCAGCAGGGTGCGTTCTGCATGGCCGAATTCGCGCGGGACGCGGTCGACGATGCACAGGGTGCCGATGCGCACGCCGTCGCCGACATCGATCGGCGAGCCGGCATAGAAGCGGATTCCGGCGTCGCCCAGCACCAGCGGATTGTTCGCGAAGCGCGCGTCGGCGCAGGCGTCGACCACCACCATCACGTCGTCCTGCTGGATCGCGTGGGCGCAGAAGGAATCGGAGCGTGGCGTCTCTGGCACGTCGATCCCGACCCGCGACTTGAACCACTGGCGCTCGGCGTCGATCAGACTGACCAAGGCAGTCGGCACGTTGAATATGCGCGCCGCCAGCCGCGTGATGCGGTCGAACCGTTCGTCGGGCGCGGAGTCGAGCAGGTTCAGGTCGATCAGGACCTGCAGCCGGCGCGCCTCGTCGGGGCCCAGGGGCGCCGGGGTGTGAAGTGTCTCGTTCATTATCATTGTAGGGTGCAGTGGAGGGCTGCGGCGGTTCAGACGCGTTCCGGCAGCCTCGCGGTCACGGCGGCGCGCAAGGCCTCGAGCGGCGCCGGCTTGGTGAAATAGGGTACATCGTCGGGCAGGCCCAGGGCCAGCACGGTCGGTTTGTCCATGCCGCTGATGACGACCATCGGCATCGATGCGGTGTGGGGATTGTCGCGCAGGCTGCGGATCATGCCGAAGCCGTCCATGCCCGGCATGTACAGATCGCTGACCAGAATGTCGGGACGGGCCTCGCCGATGCGCATCAGCGCCTCGATGCCGTTGCTGGCCTTGCGCACCGCCAGGTCCAGGCCCCAGGTCTCGATCTCGAGCTCGTACAGGCGCAGCAACATGGCGTCGTCGTCGACGATCAGAACCGTGCGCGCGCTGGCGCTCACGGCCGGGATCGGCGCGATCGGGCGCGCCGCCGGCGGCATGGCAGGAATGCCAGGCACGCCGGCCAGCGCATTGCGGCGGCCCTCCAGCAGGCGGTCCACCGAGTCGATCGCGATGCGGCGGTGGCCGCCGGCAGTCTTCCAGGCTTGCAGCGTGCCGTTCTCGACCCACATCTGCACCGTCCGGTGCGAAACACCGATCCGTTCGGCCGCCTGGCGGGTGGTGCAGAAGGCGGCGCGGTCGCAGACGAACCCATCATTCAGTTGGTGATCAGTGGTTTTCATATTTACTGATTTTACTGTTTCACATTTGCCTGTCAAGGGCAATTCACCAAGGAACGAAATTACCGTAGAGCAAAGGTCGCGTCGCGCAGGATGTGTGGTGCGGGCGGTACAACAGGCCAGTCAACCGCAGGGTCGGGCGCAATCAAGGGGGCGTTCCGGCAGTTTCAACCGCCGGCAGGAAGATTGTGACTTCGGTACCAACCCCGGGTGTGGACTCCAGCGCGATCTGTCCGTAGTGCAGGTCGATGATTTCCTTCAGGATGGTCATGCCCAGGCCGCTGCCCGGTACGCTCGAATCGCGGTCGACCCGATAGAAGGCGTCGAACACCTGCGCCTGCTGCTGGGGTGTCATGCCGATACCCCGGTCGCTTACCTTCAGCGCCACCAGCGTGCGTCCGTCGTCGGCTGCCAGGGTCGCGCCCAGCGCGATCGGGCTTTCCGCCGCCGAATACTTGATCGCATTGCCGACGATATTCGTCAGCGCCTGCTGCAGCTTCTGGAAGTCGCCCGCCAGCGGCGGCAGGCCGGGTGCCAGGTCGACGCTCACCCGGTGCGCCTGGCCCAGCCCTTCCAGGCTGAGCAGGGTCTGGGCTACCAGCTCGGACACATCGACCGCCGCCATGCGCAAATCACCCTTGCCGCCGGCCTCGATCCGGGCCAGGTCGAGCATCTGGTTGACCAGGTCGACCAGGCGGCCGGATTCGCGGTGGATGATTTCGACCAGCTCGCGCTGGGTGGCAGGATCGAACGCGCGCTTGAGCAGCAGTTCCGAGAAGCCCAGCACGCTCGACATCGGCGTGCGCAATTCATGGGTGGCGGTGGCGAAGTGGTGGCGGCGCCGTTCGTCGTTGGCGCGCAGGCGCTCTTCCTGGGCGCGCCGGTGCGAGATGTCGCGCACCGTTACGGCGAATTTGAGGCGCGCGGCCCAGGCCATGCGGCAATACGAGAACTCGACCGGAAAGGCGCTGCCGTCCAGGCGCCGCGCGTCGCTCTGGTAGGGTTCTCCCTCGCGCAGCAGGCCGGTGGTGCGCCGCACTACCAGGTCTTCGTCGAGCAATTCGGTCATCGGGCGGCCGGCCAGCATGGCGCCGCTCGCGCCGAACATCTTTTCGGCGGCCGGGTTGGCGGCCACGATCTTGCCTTGCGCATCGAGCATCAGGATGCCGTCCGGAAGGTGAGCAACCAAGGCTTTTTCCCAGCCCTCGGGTGCGGGCCGGCCGGCCGGGCGCGCGCGCAGCTCGTCGCCGGCAATCGCGGCCAGGTCGCGCAGGGTCGCCAGCTGGCCTTCGTCGAACTGGCGCACCTGGCGGTCGATCACGCACAGGGCCCCGACCCGGCTGCCGTCGGATGCGGCCAGCGGGATGCCGGCGTAGAAGCGCACATGCGGCTCGCCCAGCACGAAGGGATTGGCGGCAAAGCGCGCATCGAGGCGCACGTCCTCGATCAGCAGGCCTTCGGTGTGCTCGATGGTATGGGTACAGAACGAGGTGGCGCGCGATGTCTCGGACAGCGCGATGCCGACCCGCGACTTGAACCACTGGCGGTCGGTGTCGACCAGGGCCAGCAGCGAGATCGGCACGTCGAGCAGGCGGCAGGCCAGGCGCGTGATGCGGTCGAACCGTTCTTCGGGCGGGGTGTCGAGCAGTTGCAGGGCGTGCAGGGCGCGGACGCGCTCGGCGTCCGGCTGGATGGAATGTGGGGCGCTACGGGGCAGGCGGTCCGGCTCGGGGCGCATGGCTCTGTTCCTGTCAGGTCTCCAGCGCGGCCTTGTCGTCGGCGCCCAGGATCTGTTCGACCCTGGCGCGCAGCTCGGGGAATCGCACCGGCTTGGAAAACACCGGGATATCGTCCGGCAGTCCCATCGACGCGATCGTTGCCCGGTCCAGGCCGCTGATTACGATAATGGCCATCTTGCCATAACGCGGATCGGCACGCAGGGTTCGTACCATGCGGAAACCATCCATGCCCGGCATGTTCAAGTCGCTGATCAACAGGTCGGGCTGCGCTTCGCCGATCTTGATCAGGGCGTCGAAACCGTCGCGTGCTTTGATCAGCTCGGCGTCCAGGCCCCAGCCGGAGATTTCCAGCTCATACAGGCGCAGCAGGGTGGCGTCGTCATCGGCCATGACGATGCGGCGCCCGACCGGCGCTGCTGCTGCGATCGCCGGCGCCGGCTGGCCGACCGCGACCGCCTGGTTGCGCTGGGACACCAGGCGGTGAACCGACGTGACCAGGATACGGCGGTGGCCGCCGGCCGTTTTCCATGCCTGCAGCACGCCGCTTTCGACCCACAATTGCACTGTTCGATGGGAGACACCGAGCAGGCTCGCCGCCTCCTTGGTCGAACAAACTTCCTGTGAGGCTGGGTCTGGCTGCGCCGGCGATGGACTGCTGTGCGATTTCATGGATTCAGTGTGCATAAGGTTGAACGCGCCCGGCCCGGCAAGCCGGGGCGGACGCGGCGCGCGATGGCCTGGAGGGCATGGTCGCGCGGCGGAGCATCATGCAGGCCAGTGAAACAGCAGGCAATAACGCATGGATAAGTCAACAATCTATCAAATTATCACAACTTGCGATAGCGAAACTCAATACGACGTTTCTTTATTGTAACTTGCAGTGGCTAAATTATGCAGCACTATTGAACTTTGACGGAAATCGTGACACTGCCGGTGGCGCCCGGCGCCAGCGTGCCGGTGATGCCCCACTCGACCTTGCCGTTGGCGCCCACCTCGGGTTTGGCCGATACCGCGCATGCCAGGCCCGACGGCACGGCCCCGCAGCTGCTGTCGGCATAGGTGGTGTAGGCCGGGGTGGTGTCGCTGATCTTGAGGTTGTTCAGGGTGGTGGTGCCCTTGTTCTCGAAGGTGATCGTATACACGATGGTGCTGCCGGGCAGGGCAGCGGCCTTGTCGACCGCCTTGGTCAATGTGAAGTCGTCGCAGGTCTGGCAGATGCCCTCGACCGTCACCACCATCTCCCCCAGGCCGATGCCCAGTAGCTTGAGCAGCGGATCGGCCACGCCGGACAGCACGGGCGCCACCAGCGGGGTGACGGTCTTGGTCACCAGGGTCTTGACCAGCGGCTCGACCACGCCCTGCAGCAGGCCCAGCGCCGGCAGGCTGCGGATCGACAGGTTGTTGACCAGGCTGTTGGCCGCGTTGGTGACGAACACGCTGCTGGTACGCACGGTGCGGGTCTGGGGGAAGCTGCCCGACATGGTCACGCTGCTCGAGAACGGCGCCTGGCCGCGCACGATCGACTTGATCTCGAGCGGGATATTCACCGACACCAGGCCCAGGGCGGCGGCTTGGATCGAACCGATGACGCCATAGTCGACGTCCGAGTCGAGGATGGTGCGGGTGCGGTTGAAGAACACGCCGTCGTCGATCTTGCCGATATAGATGTCGGCCACGCCCGGCGCGACCTGCAGCGTGACCGCCTTGGTGGCGGCGGAGACTGCCGTCAGGCTGCCTTCGCCGCGGGCGACGTCGACATACACATCGAGCTTGCCGATCGCGATCGAGGCGCTCTGCAGCAGGCCCAGGCCGACCAGGGTGTCGGTGACCGGGGCCAGCGTGATCAGGTCGAGCTTGAGCTTGATCCGCACCGCGGCCGAATGGAAGGTCGAACCGGTCGGGCCGCAGGTATACACCGGCGGCTCGACGACCTGGGCGTACAGCTGCAGGCTGTTGACGATGCCAGCCGCGCCCAGCAGCCCGCCCGAGATCCCGACCGGGGTCGGGGTGGTCAGCACATTGCGGCGGTTGTACAGCTGCACCAGGCCGGTGAGCATGTCGAGCGCATTGACGGTGGTGGTGCCGAGCGAGCCGGTGTCGGCGGTCACCTTGATCAGGTCGCCCAGGCGCACGGTGGCGCCGGCGCCATTGAGTTGCGAGGCCAGGCCCGAGAGGGCGCTCGCCAGCGACGGCTTGGCTTCGGCCTGCGCCTCGACCGCCAGCGCATTGGCAATCTGGGCCAGCGTGATGTTGGCGCCCAGCACTTGCGACGGGCTGGACAAATTCAACTGGGTCTGCAGCACCTTCAGGAAGTTCAGCAGGTTCAGGTCGCCGCCGGCCAGCGCGTTCCAGTCCACGGCATTGAGCGATACGCCGCTGCCCAGCAGGCCGCCCAGCAGGGGGCCGAGCAGGGCGCTTTTATTGGTGTCGACGCTGGCCAGGCGCGGACCGGCAGTGATGCAGGCACCGGTCGCGGTGCATTCGGCCTGGGCCGGCATGGCGCCCAGCAGGCACAGGGCCAGCAGCAGGTTGCGGATCCAGCTCAAACGCAGAGAGTGAACAATCATGTCGATTCCTTGGATTCTCATTACTTCAGCAGATCGCTCGAGAGCAGACCCTGCAGCGTGTTTTCGTCGAATTTCATGCGCAGGCGCACATACGCACCCTTGGCGGTGGCGTCGGCGCCGGCCAGGTCACGCTCGGTGAAGCCGAGCAGGTTGTAGCCTGCCGACACCCACATATTGCGCTTGAGCTGGTAGCCCGCTTCGAGGCCGGCGGCGTACTGGCGGCCACGGGTGTCGCGGTCGAGCAGCACTTGCGCGGTGGCGCCGATATCCCAGTCCTCGTTGATTTCGTGGGTGACACGGCCGCCCACCAGGTGGCTCATGGTGCGGGTCGACAGGCCGTTCGAACGGTCCATGGCGACTTTTGCCGCGTAGCGTGCGCTGACCACGGTGTCGCGGCGCAGCTGCCAGTTGGCGTTCATCGCCACCGCATGCACGGCGCGCTTGAGGTTGGCCGGGCCGTCGTCGCGTTCCAGCTTGTACTCGTACTTGGCCAGGCCGGTCACGCCGATCGATTCCAGCGCGCGGTAGGCCACGCCGCTCTGCAGCAGCTCGGTCAGGCGGATGGTGCCGGCGGCATTCGACTTGGTCGCGGCCAGGGTGTTCTTGCCCAGGTAGGTCCAGCTCTCGTCGATGCGATACGCCAGGCCCAGGGTCGACAGCAGGCCGTCGCTGTCCGGGCTGTGGCGCAGTTCCAGGCGCGCATTGCCGGTCCAGGTCGGGTGACGGCTGACTTCGATGGCGCCGGTCAGGGCGATCGACTCGTTGTCGGTGTTGCCCGAGATGACTTTCACGCGCTCGACGCTGGTGCTGGCGCGCACGCCTTCGGCCAGGGTCCACAGGTTGCGCAGGCCCAGTGCCGCTTCGGCCTGGCGCTCGCCGGTGACGGTGCCGGCAGGCGAGGTGCCGCCGGCGCGGTATTCGGTGAACACGCGGCCGTCCTGCATATAGTCGGTATCGACGCCGAACACCGTGGCCTGGCGCTGCTGGCCCGAGTTCAGCGCATAGGTCGAACCCAGGCTGCTGATCAGTTCATGGCGGCCGTACACGCGGCTGCCACCGGCGAAGCGGTAGTCGCCGCCCAGGCCGACCATGCGGCGGCCGGCGTCGCGGACGTCCTGCTCGGCTTCGACGAACACGCCGGCTTGCGGCAGGCCCGGGATCTGGGTCGAGACCTTGGCGCGCACGCTGGTCAGGTCGGGCTGCGCCAGGACCACATTGTCGCCGGCGCTTTCGACAGCGCGGCGCACCCCAAGCTCGACCTGGATGCCGTTGTCGAAGGCGTAGCCGGCGAACAGCTGCACGCCATTGCGCTCGGCGTCGGTGGCCAGGTCGGCGGTGTGCAGGGCTTCCACGCCGACGCTGGCGCGTTCGGTGAAGCGGTAGCGCGCGCTGGCGCCGCCTTCGGTGCGGCCCTTCGGCAGGTTGGCCGACGGGTTGTCGAAGTTGGCATCGGCGCGGCCGTAGAAGGCGTGGCTTTCCAGCGCGCCATCGTTGCGGGTGGCGTCGATGCGGGCCGCGCGGCCTTTTTCGTCGGCTTTTTCCATTTGCGCGGCTTCGACGATCACGGTGGTCTTGTCGTCCGGGGTCAGGCTGGCGTTGACACTCACCAGGCGGGTCGGGGCGGCCGGGTTGCGGTCTTCGACGGCGCTGCCGCCGATGTCGACGATTTCGCCGATCTTGTACTGGGCTGCGACGCCGGCGACCCAGAAGCGCGGGTGGCCCTGATCGACTTCGTACGACAGGCGCAGGCTGATCGGGTTCAGGTCCTGGTCCAGGCTTGGCACCGGGGCGCGCAGCAGGATGCGGCCGGTCAGCGGATCGATGTCATAGTCGACCCAGCGCGCCAGCAGGCGGCGCGACAGCATCAGGCCGGTCTGGTTACGGTCGCGCACGACGATCTCGACGCGTTCGCTGTTGATGACCATCAGGCCACCGCCGGTGAGGAACGGGCCCGAGGTGCCGTTGGCGGCGATCTCTTCGACCATCTGGCGGGTGGTGTCGTAGCTGGCGAACGAGTCGAACGTCAGGTTGCCAATTTCGGCGTGCTGGCGCAGGCCGGTCAGGTTGCGGTTGTAGGCGCCCAGGTTGCGCGCCGGGGTCACGCCCGGTGGGGTGAAGTCGCCGTACATCACGTACGAACGGTCGCGCTCGGCGCGCAGGAACAGGCGGCTGGTCGACTGCGCCTCGAAACCGCGGCGCGCGTCGTCGCCGTAGGTCGGGTAATACGCCAGCGGATCGATGTCGCGGAACATCTTCGGTTCGGTTTCCTTGTCCGAATCGTAGGCCATGGTGACCAGGGTGTTCTCACCCACCTGGCCCTTGGCGAACATGGCGGCGCGCACGCCGGCGGCGGCGCCCTGGCGGTCGCCGGCCTGGGCGGTCTGGCGCAGCTTGTCTTCGAAGCCGTCGAAATCGCGCAGCGGGGTGGCGGTATTGCCGCGGCTGCGGTTCAGGCTCAGGGCGCCTTCGACCACGCCGGCGGCGACCAGCGGGCGCAGGTCCGGCATGAAGCGCAGGGCGCCCTTGGCTTGCAGCAGGCCGCTGGTCGCCAGCAGGCGCGCTTCACCGGCGGTGTGCGGGGCCTTGAGTGCGAAGTCGGCGCTGCCGCCTTCGACGAAGACTTGCTGGCCCGGCTCGCGTGGATCCAGGTCGGCCACGTCCCACTCGCCGGCGCTGGCGCTCAGGGTGACCGGGGTGCGTTCCACCACCGGCACGCCGTTGGCGTCTTCCAGGCGCACGGTGACCGCGACCAGGCGCTGGCCGTCGGCCGGTGCGGTTTCGGCTTGCGGCTTGACCGACAGGCGCGCCAGCTTGCCAGGCACCACCACATTGATGCGCTGGCTGCCGCGGGCATTGCCGAAGGCGTCGATCTGCTTGATTTCCAGGACGTTGCTGCCTGGCTGCAGGGCCACGCCGACGTATTCGAACACGTCGAGCTGGCGGTCGGCCACGGTGCTTTGCTGGCCGACATGGCTGTCGTCGATGGCCTTGTCGTTGACCGACAGGGTGAAGCTGTTGCCGGCAGTGCCCTTGAAGCGGATAGTCGCCTGGCCGTGTGGCAGCAGGGCGCCGTCTTCCAGGCCGATGAAGGCCAGGGTGTTGTCCAGCTTGGCGAAATCGAGTTCTTCTTCCTTGGCGACGGCGGCGCTCTTGACCGGGGCGGTCAGCGTGGCGGCGGCCTGCATGGCGGCGCGCAGGCGCTCGGCGCGGGTAGCGATCGCGGCTTTGAGTTCGTCGCCGCAGGTGTCCAGGGCGAAGTCGGCGCGCGCCAGTTCGCCGTCCTTGAGGTCGACGAAGCGGCTGCCCGGGTCTCCCGCATTGCGGTTGTTCAGGATTTTGAGGACGCTGCCAACCGGCAGGGTGCTGTTGTCGATCTTGGCCACGTGGGTACGCGGGGTGACGTCGGTGAAGCTGTAGCGGCCATCCGCATCGGTTTGCGAGAAGCTGCCGTCCTCAAGCCAGACGCGCACGTCCGGCACGCCTGGCTCGCCTTTGTCGCGCAGGCCGTTGGCGTTGCAGTCGGCGAATACGTCGCCCAGGATGAAGCCCTTGCTGCTGAACACGCCGGCTTCGACCTTGACCTTGGCCGCGGCCACGCTGCTGGTGAACTGCAGCGGGGCGGCGCTGGTGGCCTGGGCGCGGTTGATGCCGTCGCCCTGCAGGGCGCCGGCGCCGATGCGCACGCGGTAGCGCAGCACGCGCATCGACCTGGCGGCGACGTCGCCGACGTTGATGGTCAGTTGCGGACCGCGGTTCTCGAACTTGCCATCGAAGGCGGCGCCATCGAGGCGCATGCTGCCCGGCACCAGGCTGAAACCGGCAGGGAGGCTGTCAACCACCACCACGCCGTTCAGGGCCTGGTCGGCAGTGTTATGGACGCGCACCGTGTAGTCGAGCACGTCGCCGACTTCAACCACGGCGCGGGCCGCGTTCTTTTCCAGATACAGGGTGCCCGGGATCGGATCGAGCGGAACGTCGATGGTGACCACGCCAAGGGCGGCGCTGACGGTGAATTCGCCGCCGTAGGAGCCGTACAGATTGGTTTCGCGGCCGCTCGGCAGTTCGCCCGGGGCCAGCTTGGAAGGGAAACCGTAGTTCGATGGCGGGTTGACTTTCAGGCGGTACAGGCTTGGCGCGACCAGGGGAAAGTGGTACATGCCGCCGAAGTCGGTGACGACGGTGCTCGGCATGCGGGTCACGCCGTCGACGTCGAACACGATGGCCGGACCGCCCGGATTGCCGCCATTGCCGGCGCCGGTGACGTCGATCAGGGTCACGGTCGCGCCGGGAATCGGTTCATTGCTGCTGCTGTTGTAGACGATGCCGATCGGGTCGACCAGGATCTCGGTCGAGATCGGGCCGCTGCCGCAGCCGCTGATGCTGGCGGTGAGGGTGTCGTCGGCCGCGACCTCGATCACGCCGTCGCCGGCGTCGTCGCCATGGTCTTCGTCGCTGTCGCGGTCCATCGCTACCGGCGTGATGCGGAAGATGCTGCTGTCGATGTCGGTTTCGTCGCTCATCCAGCTCTGGCTGTCGCCGGTCTTCCTGGAAGCGATGGTGACGCTGATGGTGTCGATGCGGGTCGGGTCGGTGTTGCAGTCGGCCGCTTCGATCTGGACGAACAGCTGGCCGCCGCTGCGGGTGGCGCGCGCCACGGTGCTGAACGCGGCCGAGGTGAAATAGGTGATGCTGTCGCGGCGCGTGGCGCGCACGGTGTTCGACACCACGTTGGCGCTGGCGCCGCCAGGCTGCGCGTAGCTGGCGCTGGCCTGGTTCGTGATGGCGGCTCCCGCATCGGAGCAGATCAGCAGGACGGCGCTCAGGAGGATCAGGGCGAAGTGTCGGAGCAGAGTGGTCATGGTACGCGGGAGCCTTGGAGGATTCGTGGCAGCGTCCCGAGGGACGCTGCGGCTGTTACTGCAGGTGCGATGCTGTTACGGGTTGATCTTGACGCCGAAGTCCAGGGTGTTCGACTGCGACGGGGTCAGGTTGAAGCCGGTGGCCGAGACCGTGGTGACCACGCCGGCAGCCAGTGGCGCCAGGATCGAGCCGAGCAGGGTCTGGGCCGCGGCGCCGGTGTGGTAGGTCGTATTGGCCGGCACGTTATCGGTGATCACCACCGCGTTCATCGTGGTCAGGCCCTTGTTGGTGGCCACGATGTGGTAGCGGATGCAGGCGCCCGGCGCGGCCGAGATCGGGTCCTTGGTCAGCTCGCCTTCGATGACGCCATTGCAGTCGGCGTCCAGGCCCTGGGTCTTGACCAGTTCCAGCAGCGACTCGCCGGCCACGATGGTCACGGCTTCGTGGATACGGTCCAGCACGAGCGGGTTGGTGGTCGACTGGGCGCGGAAGTAGATGTCGGTGATGCCGACGGCGGCGCCTGCGGCCGGGGTGACTTCGGCGGTGACCTTGACATTGGCGCCGGCGGCGACGGTGGCGTTGGTGATGACCTGGCCGTTGGCATCCTTGAACACGACGGTCCAGCCGCTCGGCAGGGTCAGGCCGCCGAAGCTGCCGTCGGTGCTGGCTGCCAGCGCGAAGGTGTCCTGGCTGCCGCCGGTGTTGTTCAGGTAGATCGTGAACGACGTCATGGCGCCGGCGATCGTGTTCTTGTTGTCCAGCGGAGCTGCTTCAGGACCCACGCCGTTGCCTGGTGCGGCGGCGCCCGACGAGTTGGCGGTGATGTCGATCGCGGCGCCGGCGCCGACGGTGGTGGTGTCGGTGCTGGTGGCGGTGGCGGTGCCCAGGAAGCCGCTGGTGGCTTTCACGACCATGGTGTTGGTGTTGCCGGTGGTGCTGCCCGCGGCCAGGGTGGCGACGGCCACGAATTTATAGCTCGCGCCTGGCGCCAGCTGGCCGGTCGAGGTCACCGGGGTCATGTTGTCGGGCGCGCCGTTGCCGTCCGCGTCCAGGTAGAACACGACGCCAGTCATGGCCAGGGCGCCGGTGCTGGTCTGCGACAGGGTGAAGCTATCCGGGCCGTTACCGGTATTGGTCACGGTGTGCGAGTAGGTCACGGTGGCGCCGGCGGCGGCGCTCTTGGCGGTGCCGTTGTTCAGCGTCAGGCTGGCGACCTGTTGCACGGTCGTTACCACGACGTTCGACTGGACCGTCTTGGTGCCGGTCGAGTCGGTATAGGTGGCGCTGGCCTGGTTGGTGATCTGGGTGCCGGCGACGGTGGCGGCACTGGCGCCGTGGGCGGCTGCCAGCAGGGTTGCTGCGGCGACGAGCGTGAGACGGGTTTTCATGGCGGTATCCTTCTTATGGAGCGGGGTAGTCATCGGATGAAACGGGTTTGAACTGTTATTGAAACGGTGTTGTAGCTACTAGAAAATCAAGGAAATCAATGGCTTACTTGCGTGCCAGCTTGGGCGTCTCGGCCTGGGCCGGCGCACTGGCGCCGGCGGAAACCACGCGCATGCGGGACGTGACGGTCACGGCCTGGCCGGGTTCGAGGTCGCCCAGATCCCAGCGCAGGAAGCGGTATTCGGCGGCGGGTACGCGTTCGGTCACCTTCACGCCGTTGCGCACTACGTCGCGGGTCAGCGGCAGGATCATGTATTTCTTGCCATCGACGCTGGCCTGGACCGCTTTCGGGGCGGCGCTGTTGGGGAGGTATTTCATCGCGCCGTCCGGTATTGGGAGGGTGGCTGCCACGCCCCTGGCGGCGCTCTTGCCCTTGTTCTGGTAGGTGATCTGGTATTCGATGGTGTCGCCGACTTCGGCCTCGGTGGCGGGGACCAGCTTCTCGGCGCCCTTGTCGGCGACGACCTGGAAGGCTTGCAGGCGCACATCCACAGCCTGGGTATCGGCTGCGAATACTTTGGTGCCTGCCAGCACGATGGTCCAGAACAACAAGATATTCAGGATGCGGATGAACATGGAGTTCCTTTCAGTCAGGCGGAGGGAGGTTGGCGTCATCATGGTGGTTTCGGGTTTCGTATTTGCTGGTTTATCGACGAAATGGATTCTACCGACTTTACTGAATTGCTCAAGAAAAATATTTCGAATTTACTGTTTGAGTTGTTTTGCGGGAACATTATGAACACACTTGTTCTGGATGTTTAGCTATGAGGGATAGGAAAAAGACAGCTGGCAAACCGACATTGTTGTTGTGCGACAACGTCAGGAAATTAAATCGATTGTTCTGACTTTGCTGGATTTACTGTTTGCCTGAAATGGCGCATGATGGCTTCCATGTCTCCTGTCGCGCTGCCGTTGCGGCGTCGCCCTCTACCCACTTACCTTCTGGATATATGGAAACGATCTACCTGGAATCGCCCGACGCCCTGCAAGACCTGCGCGCCATCTACGCGGCGCTCGACGGCGCCCAAGCCATCATCGAGTTCGACCTGAATGGCAACATCCTGCGTGCCAACGACAACTTCCTGAACGCCACCGGCTACAGCGATGATGAGTTGACCGGCCGTCATCACTCGATCTTCTGCGAACGCGAGCTGGTCGACTCGCCGGCCTATGCGCGCTTCTGGCAAGACCTGGGCGCCGGCAAGGCCGACCGCGCCGAGTACAAGCGCATCGCCAAGGGCGGCCGCGAGTTCTGGATCAACGCTTCCTACAATCCGGTCAAGGACGCGACCGGCCGGGTATGCAAGATCATCAAGTTCGCCACCGACATCACTGCCGAAAAGCTGCGCTCGGCCGAGACCTCGGGCCTGGTCACGGCGATCGGCCGCGCCCAGGCCGTGGTCGAGTTCGACATGAACGGCAATCTGCTCGACGCCAATGCCAATTTCCTCGACCTGCTCGACTACGCGCTGGAAGACGTGCGCGGCGAACACCACCGCGTGTTCTGCGACGACGAGTACGCCGCCAGCGCTGCCTATCGCCGCTTCTGGGGTAAGCTCAACCGTGGCGAATTCGACGCCGGCCGCTACAAGCGCCATGGCAATAACGGCAAGACGGTCTGGATCCAGGCCACTTACAACCCGATCTTCGACGCCGACGGCAAACCGGTGAAAGTGGTGAAATTCGCCACCGACATCACCGAGCAGGTGATGCTCGAGCAGGCCGCCGTCGAGCGCGCCGAATCCGAGCGCCAGAAGGTCGATGCCCTGCTCGAGCAGGTGGCGCGCGCCTCGCGCGGCGACCTGACCGGCACGGTCGATACCGTCGGCGATGAGCCGCTCGACCAGCTGGCGCGCGGCGTCATGAAGATGATCGGCGACCTGCGCGCCGTGATCGGCGACGCCGTTTCGGCCGCCGGCAAGCTGAACGACTCGTCGCGCGCGATTGCCGACCGCTCCAATACGGTGGCCGCCAGCGCCCAGGCGCTGGGCGCCACGGTCGAGCAGATGAACGCCTCGGTCGACGGCCTGACCGCCTCGATCAACACCATCGCGCGCAGCACGCAAGAGGCCAATGCGCTGGCCCAGAATACCCGCGATGAAGCCGACATCGGCGCCAAGGCGATCGCCCGTTCGATCGAGGCGATGGCCGCGATCAACCAGTCGTCGGAAGACATCGGCGAAATCGTGAAAGTGATCGGCGAGATCGCCGGCCAGACCAATATGCTGGCTTTCAATGCCGCAATCGAAGCGGCGCGCGCCGGCGAACACGGCCTGGGCTTCTCGGTGGTGGCGGACGAAGTGCGCAAACTTGCCGAGCGCTCTTCGCAGGCGACCAAGGAAATCTCGAAGCTGATCAACGAATCGGTGCGCCGCGTGGCCCAGGGCAGCGAAATCTCGCGCCAGGCCAGCGAAGCCTTCGACCGCATCACCACGGGCGTCGGCAAGACCTCGCTGGCGATCGCCGAGATTTCGGACAGCGCCAGCGAGCAGTCGCTCACGGCCAAGGAAGTCAGCGCCGCGATCTCGTACATCGCCGTGGAAACCGAGCGCTCGGCCGGTTCCTGCGACAGCATCGCGCGTTCGACCGAGGGCCTGAACGAGCACGCCGGTCACCTCAACAGCACCGTCGCGCGCTTCGTGGTGTAAGGACCGACACATGGAACTGTGCGACCACAACCTGAACGACATCATCGCCCTGGTGCGCAAGCACACGGGCATCGCAATGGGCCAGCACAAGCGCGTGCTGCTGCAGGGCCGCCTGCAGCCGCGCCTGCGCGCGCTGGGCTTGTCCGACTACCGCAGCTACATCGACCGCCTGGCGCACGACCGCATCGAGGTCGCCTCGTTCATCAATTCGGTGACCACCAACGACACCGCGTTCTTCCGCACCCCTGCAGTGTGGCAGTGGCTGGCGCGCGACTTCCTGCCCGAGTGGGCGGCGCGCGCCGAGTCGGCGCCGCTGCGCATCTGGTCGGCGGCCGCCGCCACCGGCGAAGAAGCCTATTCGCTGGCCATGACCTGCCTCGAGGCGCGCCAGAATTTTCCTGGCCTGCGCTTCGAGATCGTGGGCACCGATATCTCGAGCGATGCGCTCGATACCGCGCGCGCCGGCCTGTACCGCGGCCGCAGCGTGGAGCGTTTCGAGCAGGACTATCCGGAGCTGTACCGCAAATATCTGCGCCCGGCGGGCGACAGTTTCCGCGTCGCGCCAGAAGTGGCGCAACACGTCAGCTTCGACCAGCACAACCTGCTGCAGCGCCCTCCGCGCGCGGCCAGCTTCGACCTGGTCTTGCTGCGTAATGTGCTGATTTACTTCGACGCCGAGGCCCAGTTGCAGGTGCTGGCCGGTGCGCGCGCCGCCATGCGGCCACAAGCCCGCCTGGTGCTGGGCGAACAGGAATCGATTACCCGCCTGCAGACCGCGTTCGCGTTCGAACAGGCCCACGTCTACCGTATCAGCGGAGAACACTGAAATGACCCTCAGCTCGAACACCATGTCCCACGTCCTGTCCGGCCAGATGCAGGTCGGCGCCAATGGCCAGGTCCTGACCGCGCTGCTCGGCTCCTGCGTCGGCATCGGCATGATCTGGCGCGACCAGGGCCGCTGCGGCCTGGCGCACTGCTTCCTGCCCGAAGGCGTCGAAGCGGGCGAAGCCTCGGCGCGCTACGTCAGTGCGGCGGTGCCGCGCCTGCTGGCCCTGATGGGCGTGCGGCGCGACCAGTACGCCGAGGTGGATGTGGTGATCGCGGGCGGTGCGCGCATGCTGAACCTGCGCGCCGGCGACGGCGCGGTGGGCACGCGCAATATCGAGGCGGCCCGTTCGCAGCTGTCGCAGCGCGGGCTGCAGGTGTCGTTCCAGGACGTGGGCGGTTCGCAGGGCCGGCGCCTGTCGATCGATTGCGATCGCCAGACCTACAGCGTGGTGCGCATCCAGCGCGAAGCGGCGGTGCTGCAATGAATGCATTGACCGTGATGGGCGCCGATGTGGCCACCGCAGTCGCCGCGATCGAGCAGCAACAGGCCGCGGCTGCGCGCGTGCTGCGCGACGCGGCGGGCATGGAAGTGGTGGGCACGTTCCTGCTGGCGGGCCAGGAATTCGCCCTGCCGGCGGACAATGTGCGCGAAGTGGTGGGCATGCCGGCGCGGATCACCCCGATCCCGCTGTCCCCAGGCTGCCTGGAAGGCATCTTCACGCTGCGCGGCGCCGCGATTCCGCTGCTGAACCTGGGCCGCATCTTCGACCCGGCGGCCCCTAAGGCCTCGGGCGAGCAGCGCGTGGCGATCGTGGATGTCGACGACATCCAGGTCGGCCTGGTGTTCGACGCCACCGGCGAAGTGCTGCGGGTGCGTCCCGAACAGCGTGCCGGCCTGCGCTGGAACGAAGAGCACGGTGGCGGCGTGGTGCTGGGCGCCATCACCCTGGACGACGGCGCGCGCATCGTGCAGATGCTCGATGCCAAGCGCCTGGTCAGGATCGACAATGTGCCGCAGGTGCGGGCCCACGCCAGCGTGGCGCAGGGCGCCTGGCGCATGCGCTTTTTGCGCCAGGCGCAAGGCCGCAAGTGCATCTCGTTCCTGGTGGGCGGCATGCGCTTTGCGCTGGCCATGGAAGCGATCCAGGAAATCATGCGCGTGCCCGAACTGCAGCCGTCGGTGATGCTGGGCCGCCTGTGCAAGGGCTGGCTGAACCTGCGCGGCGCGCCGGTCGGCGTGGTCGACTTCGGCGCGCTGCTGCAGTGCGCACCGGGTATGGGCGACCCTGACGAGCGGCGGGTGATGGTGGTGCGCGTCGGCGACGAGCATCTGGGCCTGCTGGTGGACGCGGTGGACGATATCCGTCCGTACTTCGACACCGACATCCTGCCGATCCCGCTGCTGGGCACCGCGCGCGGCGCGATGTACCGCGGCTGCCTGCCGAACGCGGAACTGGGCGACAGCCTGTTCCTGGCGCACGAGGCGCTGTTCTCGGATGCCGAAGTGAGCGAGATCTGCGCCGGCCACCGCCGCCTGTATGCAAGCGAGGCGGGCGCCGCCTGCGCCGCCGCGAAAAAGGTCGGGGCGCGCCGCGTCTACCTGGCGTTCTCGCTCGATACCGGCTGGGCGGCCGACATCAACCAGGTGCGCGAGATCGTCGATTTCGAGGGTCCGGTCACGCGTCCGCCGGGCATGCCGGCCTGCGTGCACGGCATGATGCAGGTGCGCCAGCAGATGGTGTGCGTGATCGACCTGCGCGTCCTGTACGGCATGGCGCCGCTCGAGGACCGCAGCAGCTGCCGCATTCTGGTGCTGGAACACGAGGGTGAGCGCTTCGGCCTGATCGTGGACCGGGTCGACACCATCCTGTCGCTACCGGACAGCCAGCGCCGTCCTTCACCGCAACTGCTGCGCGTGAACGGCCCGACCGATATGCGGCGCGATGCGCAGGAGGTGCTCGAAGTGCCGAACCTGGAAGGGCGTGACGATGTGCTGACCTTGCTGGACAAGGGGAGTTTTTTGGCGACGCTGCGGGAGCAGCTGCGGAATGTGGCGTAAGCCGTTGTGGCGGGTTTTGAGGGCCCGCCAGGAGATTTAAAAGCGAACAATGGGCCTGCGGGCCCATTTTCATTTTGACGGCCTGTGAATCCCCGTGGGGTGGACGGCTCTGCCGTCCACGCGGCGATGGTTGGCAGCAAGATCATCCGGCGCGATATCGGACACGGTAACGATCGACGGGTGGACGGGGAACCCGTCCACCCTACAGGGGTACTCCAGTCCATTGTGGACCGCACGCCGTCATCCGAGCTTCTCCAACAGCGCACGCAACTGCTCCGCATCATACGGCTTCGACAACATCGCATCGGCCAGCGCTGACGCATGGCTGGCGCCGCTGACAAAGGCAATGCGGGCACGGGGCAGGCGCGCCCGGATCTCGCGCGCTAGCGCCTCGCCCTGGATGCCGGGCAGCTGCAGGTCGGTCAGCACGATGTCCGGCTTGTGCCCCAGCAGCGCCAGCGCCGCTTCGCCGCTGGCCGCCTCCAGCACCTCGTAGCCCATGATGCGCATCAGTTCCGCCGTGTTGTCGCGGATGTCGTCCTCGTCCTCGACCAGCAGCACGCGCGCCTTCGAGGCGGCCGGCGCCGGTACCGCGGCGCTGGCCGGCGGGGCGGCGTTCTTCTGCTGCTGGTTGCCCAGCACCAGGCGGATCTTGCGCGCCAGCGCGTCGCGCGTATAGGGTTTGCCGAGCAGTTCGACGCCCGGGTCGAGCCGGCCGCCATGCACGATCGCGTTTTCGGTATAGCCCGAGGTGAACAGCACCGCCACGTTCGGCAGGCGCTCGCGGGTTTTCTTGGCCAGCTCGGGGCTGCGCAGCGGGCCGGGCATCACGACGTCGGTGAACAGCAGGTCGATGTGCACGCCGCTGTCGACCACGGTCAGGGCCGAGGCGGCGTCGTTGGCGCGCAGCACGCGGTAGCCCAGGTCGGTCAGCATGTCGACCACGGTCAGGCGCACCTGCTCGTCGTCCTCGACCACCAGCACGGTCTCGTGGCCGCCGCTGGCCGGCTGCGCCAGCGTTTCGCCGGCATGGTCTTCGGCCTGGTGCGAGCGCGGCAGGTAGATCTTGATCGTGGTGCCTTCACCGACCTCGCTGTAGATCTTGACGTGGCCGCCCGACTGCTTGACCAGGCCGTACACCATCGACAGGCCCAGGCCCGTGCCCTTGCCCTCGGGCTTGGTCGAGAAGAACGGTTCGAAGGCCTGGTCGATGACGTCCTGCGGCATGCCGCTGCCGGTGTCGCTCACCGCCAGCATCACGTACTGGCCGGGCGCGACCTCGGCGTGGGTGGCGCAGTAGCTGGCGTCGAGCAGGGCATTGCCCACCTCGATGGTGAGTTTGCCGGCGCCGTCCATCGCGTCGCGCGCATTGATCGCCAGGTTCAGGATCGCATTCTCGAGCTGGGCCGGATCGACCTCGGTGGTCCACAGGCCGCCCGAGAGCACCATCTCGACATCGATTTCTTCGCCCAGCGCGCGCCGCATCATGTCTTCCATGCTGCCCAGCAGCCGGCCGATCTTGACCGCCTTCGGTTCGAGCGGCTGGCGCCGCGCGAACGACAGCAGCGAGCTGGCCAGCTTGGCGCCGCGCTCGACGCCGTTCATGGCGTTCTCGACCCGCTTCATGATGTCGGGCTGGTCGACAGCGCGCCGCGCGATCAGCTGCAGGTTACCGCCGATGACCTGCAGCAGATTGTTGAAGTCGTGCGCCACGCCGCCGGTGAGTTTGCCGATGGTTTCCATCTTCTGGGCCTGCTGCAGCGCCGCCTCGGTGCGGCGCATGGCTTCCATCTGCAGCAGGTCGGCGCTGATGTCGCGCCCCACCGCGTGGATGTACTGCTGGTCGGGCGAGGCGGTCCAGGACAGATTGCACCAGCTGCCGTTCTTGCGCTGCCAGCGGTTCTCGAAGCGGAACACCTGGCCGCCCGAACGCAGCGCCTCGAGCTGGCGCACGGTCGGCGTGCGGTCGTCCGGGTGCACCAGCTCGAGCAGGGAGGTTCCCAGAACGTCGGCCTCGCTCCAGCCGAGAATTGCGGCAAACGCCGGATTGACGGCGGACAGGGCGCCCTGCAGGTCGGCCACCAGCATGATGTCCTTCGACAGGCGCCACATGCGGTCACGCTCGGCGGTGCGGCGTTCGACCCGCTCTTCCAGGCCGGCGTTGACCAGGGCCAGCGCCGCGGTGGCGCGCTTTTGCTCCTCGATGTCGATGCAGCTGCCGATCCACAGCTTGTCGGTGCCGTCGTTGGACGAAGAGCGGCGCGCCCGCACCAGATGCCAGCGGTGCTCGCCGTCGTGGCGGCGCAGCCGAACCTCGGCGTCGAGCGGATCGCCCGAATCGATGCTGGCCGCCCACAGCGCGCGGTAGCGGGCGTCGTCGTCCGGGTGGATCAGCGCACCCCAGCCCTGGCCCAGCAGGGCCTGCGGATCGTCCAGGGCGCCGGCGTACTCGAACACGCGGTCGTTGTACCAGTCGACGCTGCCGTCCGCGCGCGCGGCCCAGACGTGGTTCGGCATGGCCTGCGCGAAGGTGCGAAAACGCGCTTCGCTGGCGCGCAGCGCGCGTTCGGCAGTCACGCGCTCGGTGACGTCGTTGCCTTCGACGAAGGTGGCAAACACGGCGCCGTTGGCGTCGCGCAGCGGCTGCAGCACGAAGTCGATGAAGGTCTCGGTCGGCCCGTCGACGCCCGGATTGCGCAGTGTCAGCGGCACGCCTTCGGCGCGAAACACCGTGCCATTGTCGAAGCTCTGGTCGAGCAGCTCGACGATGCCGTGTTCACCCAGCTCGGGCACGGCCTGCGCGACCGACATGCCGAGCAGGGGGCGGTTGCCGGTCAGGGCGCGGTAGGCTTCGTTGGCCAGCGCGTAGCGGTGCTCGCGGCCCTCCAGCAGGCAGATGAAGCCGGGCGCCTGCTCGAACATGCTCGCCAGCCGTTCACGCTCGGCGCGCACATGGCGCTCGGCCTTGACCTTGCCCGAGGTCTCGACCACCACCGCCATTACGCCCGCGATCTGTCCATCCTGGTCGCGGATCGGCGAGTAATCGAGGTTCATCCACACAGGTTCCGGCTGGCCGCTGCGGTGCAGGGTCAGTTCCTGGTCCTGGTAAGAGAGGGTGCCGCCGGCCAGGCCGACCTTCATGACGTTGTCGTTGAAGTCGGCTACCTCGGGCCAGCCTTCACGCACCTTGGACCCGAGCAGCACCGGATGGCGTCCGCCGGCGAACACGCGGTAGGCGTCGTTATAGATCATGTAGCCGTCCTCGCCCCACAGCGTGACGATCGGGGCCGGCGTGGCGATGATCAGCGCCACCGTGGTTTTCAGCACCGTGGTCCAGTCCCCGATCGGACCGAGGCTGGTCGATTCCCACGGGAAGGATAGAATCAGTCGCGACGTTTCGTCAGTGGCGGGCAGGAACGGAAGGCTGGCGGGCATTGGCGGACAATGATGAATATCGGAGCTGGATTTTACACTTGGCTCATCCATGGGCGGCGCATGACGGCGCTCCTTGTTATCAAAAAGCAACAAAACCGATCTGACCATCATGTGCGTTAATTATCGACCACCGACACCCGAGCAGTTCAATGGCCGCATTGGCGCTTTCAGCGAGCTGCCGCGCGACTGGCACTGGCCCGAAGAGACCTGGAAGGACTATGCCGCGCCGATCCTGCGCGCCGCTCCCGCGATGCGCCCGCAAGCCTGCGTCGGCAGCTATGGCATGGTGCCGCGCCGGCATATTCCGCCTGAGGTCAAGCCGTTCGACACCATGAACGCGCGCGCGGAGTCGCTGCTCGAGCGGCGCTCGTTTGCCTCCGCCTGGCGTCGCCTGCAGCTGTGCGCGGTGCCGATGCAGTGGTTCTACGAGCCGTGCTATGAAAGCGGGCGCGCCGAGCGCACCGCGATCGGGATGCATGACGACGAACCATTCTGGGTGGCGGGGCTGTGGCGCGAATGGCAGGAGGCGGATGGGGAGATGAGCACCGCCTTCACCCAGATCACCATCAACGCCGACACGCATCCGCTGATGCGGCGCATGCACAAGCCGGGCGACGAGAAGCGCTCGCTGGTGCTGCTGGCACAGGAAGAGGTAGGCGACTGGCTGGCCAGCCGCGACACGGATATTGCGCGCAGCTTCCTGCGCCACTATCCGGCCGAACGCATGAAAGCGTGGCCGGCGCCGCTGGCGCCAAAGGCACCACGCAAGGATCTCGCGCCGCAAGTCAACGGCGAGCTGTTCTAGGCGCCGACACCGACCTGCAAGCGATCAAACGGCCACCCCATCCCAGCAGGGGTCACATCTGACATTCGGACACGGCCTCTACATTCCTGCCGGCGATCGCATGATCATGGCTGAGAGCGTGTCCGAATGTCAGATGTGACCCCTGCTGTTGGGTTCCAGATCTTGTAGGGTTGGCGGCTGTGCCGCCGACGCGGCGATCGTTATCGGCTCCGTTTTCGCGCCGGAAAATCGTGCTGCCAACCATCACCGCGTCGGCGGCCAAGCCGCCAACCCTACGTACTGCCTGTTGAAACGACTGCCCAAACGCGTCAGCACTTCGTAGCCGATGGTGCCGGCTTGCGCCGCCACGTCGTCGACCGTCTGTTGCGCGCACAGCAGGTCGATCGGTTGTCCCGGTGCGATGCGGTCCTCGGCGATGCCGGTGACGTCGAGCGTGATGCTGTCCATCGAGACGTTGCCGACGAACGGCACGGCGACGCCATCCACGAACGCATGCGAACGCCCGCTTAGCGCGCGCAGCCAGCCGTCGGCATAGCCGATTGCGATGGTGGCAATGCGGCGCTCGGACTTGGCGACGTGGCGCGCGCCGTAGCCGATGATATCCCCCGCGCCGACGGTGCGCAGCTGCACCACGCGCGCAGCCAGCGACACTGCCTGCGCCAGCGGATTGGCGTTGCCGGGCTGCGGATTGATGCCGTACAGCGCTGCGCCCGGGCGCAGCAGGTCGAAATGGTAGCCGGCCCCCAGGAACACGCCCGAGGAATTGGCCAGGCTGGCCGGCACGCCGGGCAGCAGCGCGCGCACTTCCTCGAAGCGCTGGCGCTGCAAGTCATTGACCGGGTGATCCGGTTCGTCGGCGCAGGCCAGGTGGCTCATTACCAGTTGCAGGTGCAGACCGTCCAGCCATGTCGGATCCTGGCGCAGGCGCTCAAAGTCGGCGCGCGCCATGCCCATGCGGGACATGCCGGTGTCGACCTGCAGCACGGCCGGCAGCACGCGTCCGAGTTCACCGGCCAATGCGCGCCACTCGGCCAACTGGCCCGGATCGTTCAGTACCGGGATCAAATCGTGTTCGAGACAGTCGCGCGCCGTGCCCGGCATCGCGCCGTGCATCACGTGGACAGGCCGGCCGGCAGGCAAGTGCTGACGCAGGCGGATGCCTTCCTCGAGGTGGGCCACGAAATAATTGCGGCAGCCTTCGGCGTCGAGCGCCGCCGCCACCTGCGGCATGCCCAGGCCATACGCATCGGCCTTGAGCACGCCCGCACAGTCGGCGCCGGCGCCCAGCGCACGCAGCGCGCGGTAGTTGGCGCGGATGGCGTCCAGGTCGATCGTCAGGCAGGCGCCCGCGCGCGGGTAGGGGACGCTCATGGCGTCACGCCCGGGCGAGGTCGCCCGCGGCGCCCGTGCCGTTGGCGCCGGCATAGCGGAACACGGCGAGGTCGTCGGCGCGGATGTCCGGCGCCTTGCCGCCGACCAGGTCCGCGATCACGCTGGCCGAGCCGGCCGCCATGGTCCAGCCCAGCGTGCCGTGGCCGGTGTTCAGGAACAGGTTGCGCAGCGGCGTCGCGCCGACCACCGGGGTGCTGTCCGGCGTCATCGGACGCAGGCCGGTCCAGAAGCTGGCTTTACCCGTATCGCCGGCGCCCGGGAACAGGTCATTGACGACCAGTTCGAGGGTTTCGCGGCGGCGCGGGTTCAGATCGAGGTTGTAGCCCGACAGCTCGGCCATGCCGCCGACGCGGATGCGGTCGTCGAAACGGGTCACGGCGATTTTATAGGTCTCGTCAAGGATGGTCGACACCGGCGCGCGGG
>Ga0265797_10001897_pt1 | contig 36250 bp, 47 predicted proteins | sample P2T30metagenome_FD_192433 | JGI IMG/M metagenome (GOLD analysis project Ga0265797, IMG submission 192433) | Plant litter microbial communities from East Loma Ridge, Irvine, California - P2 T30 | ecosystem: Environmental > Terrestrial > Plant litter > Unclassified | place: USA: California...
CGGAAAATCCCATTCGCACGAACCTTTCCTTCTTAAACCACGCTGGTTGGCACTTCAGAATTGAAGTGTCCAAAAAGTACAAATGGATACTCCGGCCTGTTTTGCCCCTCCTGAATGCCGACACAGAAGGCGACATCATGGTAAGAATATCCGTACAACGTAACACCTACTCCGCCACTGTCAACGCTCTGAAAGATGTCGTTATAGACGTCAAAGCCACACCCGGGAACAAGAGTACGGCATTGAGTTCCGTCTTCAAGGAAACCAGACAGGGTATAGAACTTTGTGTAACAATCGGAACCCTGCCTGTCACTGCCACTGCCCCACTTCCACCGATGCCAGCATGGAGTTGGTCCTTTGATGTTGATTTAGGTTTCTTGATACCGTTTTACAAGGAACTGCGGGTTAGCCATCTCATGTTTTACCCCCATTACCCTTCACATGCTGTAGGGAAGGATGGGGCAGTGCCGGCGAAAGAGCCGTTTCCTATGGGGTCGCCTCAGGCTGAATTGGTGAGTTTGTTTGAGGGGATACAGTTTGTGGCGATGTCCAAGGGATTCTATTGTGAAGAAGTGGGGTGGGCAGGAAGGAAACGTTGGCGGCTTGCTGCTGTGGGCTCCGTATGAGATATACAACAGAAATGCTGTATTGGAGATACAGTACTGGCGCTGTCGCGGTCAGCATAGAAAAGGTCGTCTTTGATTCAAAGACAGGATGTGAATTCGTGCAGTCCGCCTGTTGGTAACCATGTAATCGTTCTTGATTCTATACTCTATGAAATCAGGCCGCTCAAACGCCTTGAATGCAAACGACCCAGGGATAGCCTATAACACACCAGGAATAGGGCCCTTCTTTTCGTTCGAGCCCAGCTCTTCCTCGTTCCACCCACTCCCAGCACCGACCTTGCGTCCACCCTCCTCTCTCTTGACCCTGCACCAAAGGCTGATGTCCTTGTCCCAGATGAACTGCCACAAAACGTACACCCAGCTCTTGTGTTGTGGCAAGTCTTTGTAGAAGTCGTGCGCGATGCGGTTCAAGGTGTGTAGGCGCGTCCAAGGGATGGCAGGGAAGTCGTGGTGCTCGTTGTGCAGGCCAACGTTGTAGGTGAAGAAATTCAGAGGTCCGTAGTACGAGTATGTTTCCGGGAGCGGAATCTTGTTGGCGGGATTCGCAGCGTCTTTGTTGGGCTTCTCGAAAACGTAATGTTCGGCGATGAAGTGGCCGGCGCAGGGGTGGAGAGAGCCGGCGAGGAAGCTGCTCATGATCAAGTATCCCAAGGCCCTTCCTCCTGCGAATCGAACGAGTGCGTAATCGAAGACTAGCTGTACGATGACGTTGAAGAGGTGGATCTTGGTCATTGGCAGGGCGTAGACGAACATGGGTCGCAGGGCGTAGAAGAGGATCTGGAAGGTCGCGAAGAAAGCCTTGCCGGCGACCGAGTCGAGGAAGATGGCTTCAAAGGCGGTGGGCAGATCTGTGTCGAGACCATTAACACCCAGCGACTTGTGGTGTGTCAGGTGGTAGGGCCTGAACGAGGCGCTGTACGGGATGCCAATTGGCAGGTTCGCAAAGACGGCGAAGACCCTGTTTGCCAATGGCGATCGGAAGGCCAGATTGTGTGAGATCTCGTGGATGGCGAGAAAGAGATTCTGGTTGGCCGTAGCACCAATGACGTATGCGGTGAGGAAGAAGGGCCATGATACAACGGGTGTATTGCGCAGAGCGTATGCACATAGGACTTGGATAGATACGACGAACAGGACAACGTATTTGGTAAGAGGCTCAGGGCCACAGAGCTTCGTCACCTGCGTTGAATGAGCATGTGATTGATTGAATTAATTTGGCATCGATGATACCTCTGGGTGTGCCTTGATGATAGCCATGCGCCGTGTTCTGTGCGGCTCCTCGGTGTATGTCCAGAAAAAGTGGTCGTGTTCATTCTCGACCATTGGCTCTTCCTGCTTCTCTGCCCTGACCGTGAAACCTCGGGGCACAGGCTCCTTGGACGGCACCGTCGCTGTAGAGACTGAAGACCGCATATTGGGCAGTCGTGGGAAACAATTGCAGAAAGTGTGTGGGTGGAAAGAGCGGAGGGGTTGAGCTCTGAGAGTTTGTGGAGTACTTGACCCTGAGCTCGGCGCTAGTCGGAGGCGGTGGGGCCATCTCGTCCCATGGTTGGCTGATAACCACGTTCCGCTCGCCACCCCGCTAGCGCAGGAACGTTGGGCCCGTCTTCTAGAACGCTTCCGTTGACGCGTTTTTACTCACTTCAATTCTACATGCCGGACACTATGATAACTATTTCGCATATCAAGCTACTCCAGTACTCATTCTTCGCGACCTCACCATCTACGGATTAGGGCAGTTTTTCTCTAGTCAACCAGTCCTACTCAAAACACGCGTTATAAAGTACGCCATTACAGTGCCATTCTATTTCAGTATCACATACAATATACTAGTAAAGGATTATGATATTTTGCTACCTTTCACGTCACTCCTAATCTCCCTCCCAATGCCTTTCCAGTTCCCCACTTCGTCATCGCTCCTCTTCCTCCTTGTGAAGCTTGACTGCCTAACCTCCACAAACCAAACAATACCCCAGTAAACAACCGATAAAGATACGAGAAGCCATGCTAGCCACACGATCAAAAGTACGGATGTACCTTGAACGACGTCCGTGCCAGCGACGTCGACGATCTCGCCAGCCAGTAGAAAGACGCCAGAAATAACTACCGTCAGCAAGATGGCGGCGACAAAGGCGAATGCGCTCGCAAGGACTGGCCAAAACATGTTGAAGTAGGCGAGGAGTTTCGAGTGTGGGAAGAAGATGGCAGGAATAGCAGAGACGGCGGAGAACCCAGCACCGACAAGCGAGATGAGTAAGGAAGCAAAGATCGCTTGTCGCACGCCGGCCAGTATGGTGACCATGGTATTGAGGAGCGTAGAAACTAGGAATATTGGGGATAATGAGTCTCTAGATCCAACAGCAGGCGTTGTCAGTGTCGACAGGCCTACGAACGTCCGGTCAGCTGAGGCACGACCACATTGCAGATTTGGTTCACTTACGATCGCTGGCTGTGCTGTAGCTTTCACATCGTTCTACAATGACGACGTCAGAAGCGTCGTCTGGAGAGTTCGAAATGGACCCAGAGCACACTGTCCTTAGATGAAGATAGTAGACGTCTGCGAGCGCTTCTTCATTTACACCTTCCGATCGCGTTGATGGCGCGTCTGGCTGTCTGCCTTCTTGGGTAACCGCAGAGCTGTTCAGCTGCTTTCCGTAAGCACTTGACCTCCTCAATGTTTAGCTAAATACCTACAGCCACCATGTACTGCCCACCGAAAGTGTGTTCGTCGCTTCCTGCGAGCACCAGCACCAGCGTAAGCACGAAGCTCGCAACAGCAAATGCGATTGGGAAGAAGGCAGAGAAGCGATACTTCATCAACACCCTCTTCGGCGTCTTGGGAGGCGCAGGTAGAGCCTTGTCGGTGGACTTTCGCAAATCTCCAAGATCAGGCTCGATTGCAATTTCTTTCTCCAAGTAAAAGGTCCCTTCTATGTGATCCATTCTTTCCGTCTAGAGGTAGTGTGGCGGACAGGCGCTAGGAGTAAGACCGACAGTATTGACAGTTGTCAATACATAAGAATAGGTGTATGCTGTCCATAACAGGAGACATATAGGCGAGTCAGAGGAAAAATAAGTAGATCGCTTGGACATGTGCGCAGTATGACGCAACTGCTTCCGCTATCGCGTAACCCAATCTCGATGTTTGACCTGCATGGATGCACGTGGTAGGCTTGTTGCATGATTATAGTGTTGCATGACGGACCTGCTATATTCTGTCGCGGATACGGCACTTGCAGCCTCGTGTGTGGACAAACCGGTGGTTTCAAACATCATTTTAGTTGCCGGATCGAGATTGATGTGCGGATTTGGCGATCGACGTTCCTGTTTCGTCGCTGCGAGACATGGCCCAAGCGTCGCATTGGTGAGCGTCCGAGGATATCAACCGGCTCCAAGTGCATTGGATTCGGATTGGTTCGTCAACATCTGGAAAACTCGAACTTGTTCGTTGTGGGTGTTGAGCCGATTTAGGAGCGGTCAGATTGTTTGCACATGTGAGGTCGCGGTTTGCGCAGAAACGAGAAGCGCTTCACTAGTGCAACTGAAACACTATACCGACGATCGCAGCTTCTCAGCATCTTAGTGAGTAATTTGGAGTTGCTCATTGGCGCTTGTCAAATTTTCCCAGCCGTCCACTATAGACGAAGACTTGATACGGACTATGGCTAGCTACCCTGCTACTAGAAAAGCGAGCGTGGTGGATATTCACCGTAAGGCTGCGTCTGAATATCGGAAAACACATCATTCTGATAGTAAGTCAGTCTTGAAGTTTTAAAAAAAAAGCAAGACAAACTTACCCAGTCAAAAGGTAAGTTAGGCTGGTCTAAATCCATGGGCATATAGCCAAAGTCGAACGGATGTCCGAAAGCACCATTGCCCATACCAAAAGGAACTGGCGCGGTAACAGCAGATCCAGGGTCGCTGAAGTCGAAAGATGGTGCTGGAGAAGTAATGTTGAGCTGTGCACAAGAGACAGTAGCTGTTCGATCAAATCAATTTACATGAACAGAGAGTGGAGCAAATAAACTTACTCTGTGCAGAGTCCGCAACCTGTTCCTTCGTATTGCACGCTCTAGAGAGGACAAGTTTTACGGCTGTGGCTACCTTACGCGCCTCTTGAGACCTCTTACTGGCTCTAGACCAAATGCGGTACGCAGACCGCAATGATGCTACAATTTCCTCGCGTGTAGGAGGTGCATGATCTAGTCTCATCTCGCTTTGCGTGGACTCAGGGGCCTGTAGAACAGGAGGGATGGGGTCTGCGTCTAGTTCGAGGACTAGGACAGTAGTCGCGAGAAGAAAGTCTTGTGCAACGACCGAAGACATGTACCAACTCACGGTAGAAAGCCGCCACCCTGGAGTAAACAATTTGCCTCCTGGTTGAACCTCGGCATCAATCTTGTTCTGGAAGTCAAGCATTTCTATGGAGGCATTTAGACATACTCTTCGAGAGTATGTATATCTGGCATCTGTTCGTCCGAGTACAAGGTAAGGTCTGTGCAACATAAGCTCAGCTTTCAGGAACGCCAAGTCTAAATACAAGTGGCGCATAGAGGTTGGTGACAGAGCGCTACCAAAATCCTCGACGGTGCTGGCTATGGAGGATTGTGGTACCCCATCGAAGACTCGTCTTAGAGCAATATCGATATCGTTGATCTCTCGGTATGGTGGCTGAGAAGTAGTATTGACTAGGTCCAAGATTCGTGCCTGGAGATGCCGCACTCTTGTGAGAATGATGGAGTAGAGCAGCTGCGTCAACTCAGTTTCTGGCCTTGACGGTGGCAGTTCTAGCATGTCTTCGTGGAGGTCGTCTTCGTCCAGGTTGCGAGGCTCTTGAGTGTCGTACATGAATGGCATGATCATTCTCGGCAATCCGGCCTGAGCAGAAGTAATGAGATCGAGTGACATGACTACAAGCCACTTGCGACGTCGCAGCTCGCCTCTATAAGGTGATATGTTCGGGAATCTCGATGGATCTCTGTGGTAACCCATGCGGAAACAAAGGCGTACGATCATACCTACAAGCATGTATACGCTGAATTGGCTGTCTACTGAGCGAACGAACTCTGTACCAAAATAGAGCAGAAATGCCTCGATCGTATATGGTGGGGTCTTGGTATAGTTCGCGAGGATCATGCCTGAGAATCAACGTGTCAGTCATATTCACGTGCAGCTCGTACGGTTTACCACCTACATTGTACAGCCTTTTCGCGGTAAAAGTTCATGCGCACTGAATCAGTAGCTAGATCGGAACTACTGGGTTGAGAAGCGTCCATTGCGGCTTGGAACCGAAAGCCGAGCGCGAACGCGGCATATAGCACGCCCAACCACATGGTGGGGGCTTCGAATGGCCGTATCCAGAGCTCGTTGTACTGTACTCTTATTAGTATTTCGTGAATATAAGTCGTCTTTTGTCTCACCCGCTTGAGAAAGGTTGGTTTGTGTATCAAGGCTAGAGGCGTTAGTTGGTGACTTATAAGCGGAGTAACGAGCTTACTCGGGTGTGTTTCCATTGATACGAAGAACGTATTCACGAAGCGATCTGCTTCTGATCGCGGAGGGAGAGCGGCGAGTAGTTCTTCTTTGGTCGCATGCGGATAACGTCCAAACAGCAGCTCTGGTCCCGGTACATCATCCAGTACTTCATCTCTAGGAATGGTTGACGTGGGGATTTGATCAAGGTGTTCGCGCAACTCTGAGATCTGGGATGGCGTTAGGGAAGTAAGAGTCACTGCTTGAGGATCACCTACACTATCAAGAATGCTTGTCCAATGACCCCCGTTAGTGTAACTTGTGGTGTCGCCGCTGATCCTCACGCGATCCGGAGTTCCAGGAAGTTCAGGGTTTGTTTGTTCGTCATGATGCTGCTCCTGTGCTGGACTAGACAGCACGGGATTAACAAGATCAGCTGCGTTGCCGCCGATAAGATTGGTGACAAGCTTCTCGAGTTGATCAATCCTGTCATGAACGCTGGTAGGGACTTTGGGTTCTCTTGGCGTCGGGGTGCTACGAACATATGTGCACGACAATGAGAGTCCGCGATCGACGCATGTCTTGCATGGTTGTTGCCGGTCACATTTCAACCTCCAGTGTATTAGCATGCGATTCCTTAGGGCAGGTAGGCCAAGTTTCGAAGCCGCTCACTTTCGTCGACGACAGAGGGTGCAGCTCAAGATAGGCTTGTCTCTTCGCCGGCTGGGAGGTACAACTCTCGACGTCTGGCCATCTGCGCTCATGTTTAGCAGTGATTCTGCGACAAGTCAAAACGGCTGCGTTGAGTAAGAGCTGCTCAAGTCTTGGTGTGGCTAAACACGCGTTCGGGGTTGACCGTCAATGTCGGCCATCAATGTTGCCCGATACCGAGGCTAACCGCTTCGGCCGAACGCCCCCCGCATTCGCTTGCAGCTACCTTGCACGATAATTCAAACTCTCTGGTACGGTCCCGACCCTCCACTCTCTATCTAGGTAATGCAAGGTTCCTGTGTCCTCCTCGCACAAAGGCTCGAGCTCTCCCACCGACTTGGCTATCGCTTACGCCCTCAGTCATGTCCTCATCATGTACACAGACAAATTACTCGGCCCAAAATTCCACTTCTAGATCAATTCGCCAGAAGTTGTGATGCAGACCAGCCGCCTAGTAACTACGTCGCGACTCGGTCACAACATGCAATAGGTCTATATGCTCAATGAAATTTGGGGGCACGTTCGGGAAAAAGAAGAGTAGACAGAGAGACCTGGATTCAATCGAGTTAATCATTCAGTGTTGTGGCGTGGAAAACATATTTTCAAGATCTCGAAGCCTTCCAACGACTCGGAGGTTGAACATGGATAGGTAATAGGAGAGAGGAGTCGCTCCAGCACGAACTTATCTGCGTGTGAGGAGGAGGACAGAAGGCTTGTAATCGAAGACTACTGTACCGTGATTCGTGGCTTAGGCCAACTCGACTATGGTAATGAGACAGACGTGTTCGTATGTGCTGTTGCACAAGTCGTCAGGAGCTGGAGAAGAGGCAAGGTAAGTTGATCTGTCTGCGTACTAACGTCGTGTCGATCAGTTGTCTCTCGAACGGAATACAGTGCAGTACCCGGAGAAGAAGCCAGACAGATTGCGGGCTTACATCTATTCGCTCTCTCCGGTCGAAAGACAGGTCGGACCGAGATCATGTTCCATGGTGTATTGGCCGCTGCAGCAATACACTCGGTGTTGTTTGACCAAGGAGAGTATCAAACTGTAGAGAGCAGAATATAGTAGGAATATGAGGTGCTGTGCTTAACACGCTGTTGATTTGCTAAAAAAGGCTAGCTCCACATGACGACACATAGAGCGCAGAACCTCCAGTTGTAAGGACTGACACAAGCCGTATGCATCAACACGACCACAACAGCTAGGGACACAAGGTACAGTGAGAATCACGCAGAAAAGTTTTGCACAGTCATTACCGGTTGCACGTCGTTGTGATGTGACCCTTTCACCACCAGCTTCTCAGAATGCCATTCGACCAATGTTGAATCCGGCACTTGCGCGATTCTCCTTTAAGCACTTTATGACTCTGGAATGTAAGCTGCCTTCGGCATCAGTAATTAAGGTTCTTGTAAATTGTATGTTGGCCTTGTCGGGCGCTGAGAGCAGGATCAACGATGCGAACATTCCATATCCTACTGGACAGCCCTCGCAGTCTGTTCGGTGAATGGCTCCATTTCGGGAGTATCCATACAACAAACCGAAGACTATGCATCTGCATCCCGCATAAGATAACGTGGGTAGGCTAAGCGACATGCCACCTTGCATCGAGGCGACCGATCCTGGCACACTTGATCTTCCATTTAAACCCCGCGTAAGAGCTCGCAAACTACCCAACAGCCATACCATCTCCCAAACCCCATAATCGCCATCATGGCACTCATGTCTTTCCCAAGTCTTTTGGTGACTTTGGTCATGTTCAGCATACTGTATGCGTTCCGTTTGTACTCAAGAACAAGAGACGCACGACCCCTGCCCCCGGGACCGAAAGGCCTTCCATTCATCGGGAATATAAACGATATGCCTAAGCCCGGTGTGCTTGAGTGTCATCATTGGTCGCAGCTCAAGAAGACATATGGCCCTATTAGTTCCATCACCGTGCTAGGACAAACGTTCATCATCATCAACGACGCCGAAATTGCTGTCGAGCTGCTGCGCGACCGTTCAGCAATCTACTCCTCAAGACCAATGCAGACATTCAGTTGTGAGATGTAAGTGATAAGCCCGTATTAGGGTGTCTAGGTAAATGACTCAGCGTTTGCTGATCGAGCGATCAGGGTTGGTTGGCGACATGCGACCGCTATGGCTCCGAACGACGCGGAATGGAAACTTCAGCGTAAGAACATTACGAAGATAGTGAGCACAAACACGTCAGTATCAGTAGTTGATCGCGTTCAAGAGATGGAAGCCGCGCGTTTCTTGCTCAACCTTCTTGATTCACCCGACAAGCTTTTCGACCATATAAAAAAAGAGGCTGGCAGTGTCATCCTGAAGATCACGTACGGCTATACTACCATACCGAAAGGCAATGACCCCTTCGTCGATCTAGCTGGTAAGACCATGGAGCAGTTCGCTGATGCTACAGTTCCCGGAAGATGGTCTGTGGATATGTTCCCGTTCTGTGAGTATCACCCCTCGGCGGTGGAACCATTTCTGACCCTGAAAAGTGCGATACCTACCAGAGTGGCTACCAGGAATGGAGTTCAAGCGCACGGCCAGAGAGATGGCGACGCAGCTCCGACAGTGTACTAACCAGCCTTACGAATTCGTCAAGAAGCAAATGAGCGAGAAGAGACACTCGCCATCATTCTTATCGCAAGCAATCGAAGGCACATCCTTGGATGCCGAGATGGAGTTCATCCATAAATGGACGGCACTGACGCTGTACACAGGTGGCGCTGACACTGTAAGTGTCGCATACGAGCGAACTCGCTGAATGAACTTTACTCATTCTTTGCCAGACCGTTTCCGCAATAATGACATTTTTCCTTGCCATGAGCATCTTCCCGGGAGTTCAGAAGAAGGCTCAAGAAGAGTTAGATCGCGTCATTGGCGAAGAACGACTTCCCGGCAGTAAAGACCGGGAGAGCCTTCCTTACATCTACGCCTTGATGAAAGAGACGCATCGCTGGCACCTTGTCTTGCCTATGTGTCTTCCGCATTGCAGCACGGAAGAGGACACTTGCCGCGGATATCGCATTCCGAAGGGTTCCATCCTTCTGGCTAACAACTGGCTTTTCACCCATGACCCTGAGGTCTACCCCGACCCAATGGTCTTCAGACCGGAACGCTTTCTCGAAACACCAACCCACAAAAGTGAGCCTGATCCAAGAAACTTCATCTTCGGTTACGGCCGACGTATATGCCCGGGTCGATATGTTGCAGATAACGCCCTCTTCATCACTATCGCGCAAACTCTCGCTGTTTTCAATGTCACAAAGTCTGTTGACGAGAACGGTCGAATCGTGGAGCCAGAAATTAAGTTCGAGCCGGGTGCGATCAGTCATCCGGTGCCGTTCTGCTGTTCAATCAAGCCGCGATCGGATGCACACGAGCAGTTGATCAAGGCTTCGGAGCAACTATATCCATGGGAAGAGAGTGATTCCAAAGAGCTAGAAAGCATCAAGTGGTAGTAAAAAGACAGACGCCTTTTGGTAGTTCTTGACGAACACAATGGACTTCCTAGTCCTTCGTGTACTACTCGAATGTGGACGGCGTGATGCATGGGATAACAATCAGGTGTACCAGGACATCAGAGCGTCTCTGGTGCATAAGCTAGGACGTTCGCGATGTATATAGAGAATTTGCTAGCCATCATGAGCTTTGTAGTATGTACTACCTACCTGTTTATCGACCAGCCGGACCATCCTCATAATATAGCGTCAAATTCTTGGCTAATGTACGGATTTTATAACAGGTGCTTCCATACAAAACATGTCGGCAGTAGCAGTACATGGTCTTGACAAAGGCTCTTGTAGGTTGAGCAAAACCATAGCTGTTCTATAACCATTTCTCGAATGTGTGATGAACGCTGGTCTTCTCACAAGACTATATGCACGCATGTAGCGAATCTCTTTTCTGTGCTAGATATGTCTTGCTATTGTCTCTCCCGTCTCTTCGGCCGTGGGTTGACAAACTTGTCCTCGTAAACCTCTTGGTCCTCGGGCACCACACCGCTTTCCTGTAGTGCTTTCAACGCCTCTGGCCCCACTACCTTCTGGATTTGATGAATCCTCCACGCAGAAGGTTGGGCAGGTCTCAGCCATGTCAAGCGGCCCTCGATTTGCGTGTCGTGGTGATCGTTGACTGCTTTTTCCGCGCCCTCTTTGGTCCTGAAATCGATGAGGCATAGAAAACTCGGCTCATGTGTCTTTCCTCTGTCGAACCTCGACATTCCGCTGACTGACTCGATCCCGTATTTGCCGAATTGTCGCTCAATGATTGTCTCTGCGTTCTGTACCGCCACGGCAAAGCGTTTGTTTGTGGACCATCCGGGTGTCTCGACCGAAAGTACAATGCGGCGACGTTCAAGTAACGGACGCATAGCATCATATGCAGCGGTGCCTTCGTCAATGAAGTAGCGAGAGCCAAAAGGCCCGCCCTTCCGCTGCTCACTTTTCTCCCAGCTGAAGTCAGCGTTCAAGGGCTTAACAACCAGTGATTTGCCCTGTGCCTCGAAGCCGTTAAGCTCCTTAATGGCCTTGGTAGCTTCTGCTTCACTACCAAGCTCGACGAAACATGTGATAGCGTTCATAAAAGTGAAGCGATCAACACGCATCAGTAATCTCTTGCTAATTGGCCGTTAGCTCAAAATTCATACGACGAGATGTATAGCGTAGATGCTTCGTGACACATACATGGTGCATCCCTTAGAACGTAGTATCTGTTCAATGTCCGTTTTTGCCCATCGTTTTGGCACTGTCATCATGACAGCTTCTGATGAAGAGCCCGCGGACGTTGACGGAGCGCGTGCATCAGTAAGTGCGATCTCTGGCCCTCTCGATGGAGTCTGAACAATGTCTTCCCGGCTGCGTTGATTGGCAGTGAAACCTCGCTTTGAAATTGATGTTCTGATCGATGGGATAAGTGATGGAGCGACGCGTATTGACGGTGTCGCCAGGGGAAAGGAACAGCGCCCGCGCGATAGTAACCTTGGTACAGCCATCGTGCAACACAACAAATCCTAGTCTGACAGTTTGTATATTCGGAGTTGATGACAGCAAGTAGTGTTGATTCGAGGTCGCCGCTCGTAACGATCGCACTAAACAGAAAAAGATCCTTGGCGTGTCCCATTCTTATCGATAAGACGGCAACGGGCCACTAGCCCAGGAACACCACTGTCCACGAGTGCGTAGAATTGTCTCTAGATCTTCCTAACGAGGCCTGATTTGTGTAGCAACGGCCATTGGCTTGTACATTGGGAAAACTTGGATTACTCTATGGCTTTGACTTTCTTTCTCACGGTCTATCACAATCCTCACGGCCCGCAACATCAGCAATGGCCTACGATCGGGATGTGGTAGTTTGTTGTTTCAAGCGACATTACGAGCTCTTAGTGAGATCAGCCTACTTCGATTCCGCAGAGATCCGGTACCCTCCAGATGAAGGCTGGAGCGATGAGCAGCTTGCTGTTGACATCATGCGTGCTTTCGGCCGCTCAGAGGAAGTAATCGATCTCCTCCGGCATCTACCTTACATCAAACAGCTCGACGGTGACAGCAAAGACGAAGTATACTTCCAAACCCGACATCTTAGCTATCTACGCGATACCTGGCCGTTCAAATCCTTGACTGTTGAAAAATGCCAAGGGAAACAGCTATTTGACAAACTGTTGATGCCGAGTCCTGAAGACTGGCCAGCTGGTTTCATTGCCTTGACGCAAGACATATATGCAACATGGTGGATAATGGATACTACGAAAGGTTTGGCAATATGACCTATACACGTAGACCACCAGAGGACTAACATTCATGCCAGGCATCTTACATGCAGTGGGTACAGGTTATGTAGAGCCACCAAAGGATGAGCCTTGGCTTTTGGGGTCTGTTCCACATGACATTCGAGAATATTTTGACGAAATCTACAAGGAAATTGAAGGATTGACAATGGTTCCTTGTCCGAAGGGGAACAACTCCTGGAACAGGACAGTACAGCCGTACACATGGGAGATCGGAAGTGTATGTTTTGTCTTGTTGAGATTGATGATGCTTTACTGATGTTTACAAATCAGGTTGTGAGTCAAACGTTACGGAAGCATGGCTGGCCCGATCGTCTGGATCGAGACGGGTATCTCGAGGAGCTCGAGCGGGTACGTCCAGAGGGTTGATTTGGACCGGAGGTATACCATTTCGAAAAGATACTCCACTCTCCAGGTACGAGCAAGCACCCATAATGTCCAAAAACTGAGAAATATGCTTAAGCTTCTGGAGCAATGTTGATGAACAACATCATTGGCGTTAAGTGCAGGCTCCCACGCCGAATATCAAGTTATACCTAGCTCAACAAGTGCTCTTATCTCCAATACCAATGTCAGTGAGTACTGCGACCAAGTGCTATTGCTATGAAACTATGCTCTAGCCCTAAACTGTAGGATTGGTCCGTCCTTCTTGCTTGCGAATACGTCCATGATCTGATATTCAGATGCCCTGGTCCTTCCGACTTCCAAATCTTTGCTTCCAGCACCCAACGTTGTGCCCGGTGCTAGTCTCAAATCATACAAGAAAAGCACTCTTGCGATCGTCACCGTCAGCTCAACATACGCTAGACCCTTGCCAATGCATCCACGGGGACCGATGCTGAAGGGATTGTATGCTGACTGCGCTGCCTGAAGGCTGCTGTGAAGCGGGTTTGCGGAAGGATCAGAAAGCCACCGCTCTGGGATGAAATCGAAAGGTTGAGGGAAGTAATCGGCGTTGTGATGGATCGTGTAGATAGGAACGCCCACGTCGACGCCGGCGGGGATATGATGACCATCAATGTCCATACCACCCGAGAGCACTTCTCGTGGGAGAGCACCAGCGACAGGGGGTGTCATACGCATGGTCTCGTCAATGCAGGCGCGCAGAAATGAGCAGCCGCTGAGCTTGGGTCCAGTCACGATCTCTTCAACATCAGCAAAAGCTTCCCGAATTTCTTTGCAGACCTTTTGCATCGCTGAAGGGTTGTGTGCGAGGTAGAAGAAGGCACCAGACATTGCTGTCGAGGTCGTATCGGAACCCGCGATGATCAGCAGATTTGACTCGCCCCAAAGCTCATCCATGCTGAAGCCCTTGCCGGTTTCCGGATCCTTCGCGTTAAGAAGGTAGTAGAAGAAGTCTTTACGGTCGACATCTACGCCCAACTTCGTGCGCTCCATGGCTTGGCCCTTGCTGTACTGCATGTACTGCGCTCGTTGGCCTGCAATTTTACGGAAGAAGAGCTTGTCCAAATGCCAGTTGTGGATGGTAAGGTGCGTTCCACAGATGAGATGCCTGTGTGCCGCGTTACCAACCAGCTGTGTCGCAAACCGATTGACAGGGCTTTCCAACATGCCGAAAGCTTTGCCAAATACCAAATCACCCATGATGTCGAAAACTAACCACTCGCACCAATGTGCAGCATTCCACGCGTCGTTCCAGCCACCATCTTTCTCGTCGGCTAAGCCCTTCTCAGCGGACCAGTTGTTGCTCTTGCGTCCAAGCAGTTCGCAACCGACACGTACGTTGGCCAGGATGTATTTCTCTAAGCTCTTGATCGCGGAGTCACTGAATGCATGGCTCATGACTCGCCTCTTGCGCGCATGCTGCATTTTGTCGACTGCGCTATGTACGCTAACGGCCTTTGGTGTGCTGGGAAATGCATGGTAGAAAGATGCCTTCTTGACATTTGATCGGAATCCATAGATAGTCTTGAGACCAGTGGCGGTGTTGACGGAAAGCAGATTAGGTCCAAGGCGCACGTAAGGTCCGTATTGCTCGTGTGCGCGGTGGAAAGCAAGGTGCCGGGAACCTTTGTAGGCATAGTATGCTAGATAAATGTCGGTGATCTTTGCAAGGAAGGGTCCTGGGTAGGAGGCGAGGGGATGGAAGGTCAGGCGGTAGACGATGACCCCGAATATCTGGGTGTAATGTTAGTTGAGAGTGAAGCGGATACGCGGAGCAACGTACGTAGAGAAGCAGCACTCCAAAGATGGAAGCCAGCAGGGATAAAATTGCCATATTGGCGATGACTTTGAGCAAGCTGAGTATGCGATGTTATTGATTTGCACCAAAGCTCATTGCCACAAATATTCCCTTGATGGACAACTTGTGTACAACGCTTGACTATCCGCTACAAAGTTGTGCAGATAAGCTCCCTAAGTACTCATTTGCCTTCCACCACCATCCGCAGCTCCCCCAATACCCTCCCTGTTCCCAATCCATCGCGATGACAAAGTGCATCAGCATTGTGGAGTAGTCTCGTGCCCTTTTCATCGCATAATCGGCGAGCGGGTGTCTTGGGTATACGTTCCGGTGTGTCACGGCTAACGTCGGATAGTCGTGCAAATTACACCACTCCAATCACGTGGGACGGATACCTCAGCAAGCGAGGACGCTAACGCGGATACTGGTGCTGTCCCTACTTTTCGCGGCCAGGAAGGGCGCGGATATCCTGCGCGTAAGCATGGGAGGTATAGAGATCGAGCTAGAGTGTGTGGTCAAGACTCATTTCGCATTAGGCGTAGCTATAGATGCATATGCAGGTGCAAGGTTTACAAAGAGTGACTATAGTTGATGAGTTGCGGAATCAAGCATTAAACATGTCACCTAGATATGCTAAGATCATGCTCATTACAAGTACAACCGATTCTTTCGCAACGGCGCTGTATTTGTCGTATCACTGAAGGCGATCCTCCCCACTGCACCCTCAGGCCTTATATCTTGGATCTTGACCCATTTGTCTCTCAAGAGCCTCGAACGTTCAGCGCCATCGATACTGCTCGCAGGTGTTTGTACACCGATGTACGGCGAGTCTCTAGTCAGCACCCAGATGTTGCCTAAGAAATCTGATATGTGCATCAAGCAACGCAGAAGAATGTTGGCCGCAGCGCTAATGGTAAGGAAGATCGCCGATGTAAACTACAGAAGGAACCACGACTTTTTGACGTAGTATGCTGGGGAAGTGAATGTAGTCCAGGGGCCGGTAGTCTTTGCCCAGAAACTGTCATGATTTTCCAGGGATGCGACATCACTCCCAACCATGCATACGAAGTTGAAATTTGCGCATAGATACGTATTCAAAACCATACCTAGCCAGGCGGTCAGAGAAGATATGAAGCGGAAGGTCTTCGTACCACCAATCTAGCGAATTCCGAATCAAGGATTGGAAGGCTAAGGAGGAATCTTTGAACCATTGTTCGAGAAAACTAGATTCCTACGGGTGCAAACTGGCCATCGTAAACGTCATGTATCGGAGGATTTGGTACATCCTGTCAACGTCAAGCGCTGTGAGATTTGGTCTATTCTCATGGTTACGACGCATTTTGATCGTGTGGCAAGCTGAACGAGGAATCCACATGCGCCAACATATGGGCACGTCACAAGAGATGACTGAAAAGCTGCTCATGTTCGAGAGTTGTAGCGCAAGAGTATGAGCATACTGCGGTGCTGTGTAGACGACTTTCGAGTGGTGAATGGTCGACGAATGAGAAGGCACGAGTATCAAAGCGGATAGCGCCGTCTTGGCAGACATCGAGCTTCACGAACATCACCAAGCGTCACTATAGTTTGTCCAAACGCGCAACAGCACGACACCTGCCCATTGACCTATTTCGACCCTTGCAGCCTGCCTGGAAGGACGCGCTCTCGAGATGTCGGTGGCCAAGAATGTGAAGACTACGGTCTTTTCGGTACGGCGCCCATGACCCGATCTCGACGTGCCTTTGCCCTGCCGCCCCTCTCCCGCCATCCACCGCTTCGGGAGGAAGTACTAATCGTATGTATACAGAAATACACCGTTCAGCCCACTGGAATCTATGCCGCCATCAACAGGCTCTTCGCGCTCGACCCCAAGCGGTCCACGGGTATCCCCATGAACCCGCAATTCCGCAACCCACCCCCAGGCGGTCTCGACCCCAACGCGTACGACGACCCTGTTACTGTTCCTGCTGCCGACATCGCCGAGAACCCATACTGGAAGCGCGACGTGCGACGACGATACCCCAGGCTCTCGACTGTCACGCAGTCTGACGCAGTTGCGCTGCTGGAAGTTGGAAGCGCGGCAGCACCCAAGCAGGAGCTGATTGGCGAGGCAGGCACAAAATCGCTGGTAGCTGCGCAAGAGGAAGGTGCCAAGGGACTGGCCGTTGCATTTGAGAAGAACACCGGACTCGCAAAGGATGTACTAGGTCCTGGTGGCATGCCTCCACTACCAAGCGGGCTGCACGTCCACGGTGTTGCTGGACAGAAGCGATACGAGCTGGAGAGCGAGCAGTCGTACGGCACAGCGTAAGTTTTCCGGAAATGGGTTGTCCATGAGCAGTGCTGACTTAGAACAGATACCCATGCCGGACGTTCGCTTAAATTACCAGAGGAACTGTGTAGGTAGTAAAGGCAGTCCAATTTCTGTACATATGAAGACTTCACCTGCATATGGCTTGTGTAGTCACCTGTGATCTTTGTTTTGGTTTCCATCACAAATGCGTGTGAATGCCTGATTCTTGTCTCTCTCTCTCTTGTCATTTGTACGCCTTGTCAGTTCATTCGACACGTGCACTTTACCGCTCTCTTGAGTCTTTCACTTCGCCCAGAACCGCAAGCACGATCTGATTTGTTTGTCTTGGCGTTGTTGACAGCGACTTCCTCGCCCTCACTCCTGCATCTTGACTGCACCTCGCTGTCACATCCCGCGCCACTTCTTTCGCTGCTGCACATATCATCGCAACCAAAACCATGAGCACCGTCTCTGAGAAGGTATCATCGGAGCTGGGTGCTGCTCCCCTCAACTTCATCTACGCCTGCTCCGTATGTTGCGCTTCCTTCGCCGATGTATACGAAGGTCACAAGGAGACCGTTCATGGTCTGTCAGATGGAATCAACCCTAAAGAACGCCTTGTGACACGGCTCTATCTCGCCAGTTGCTGCCATGTCTTCTGCAGCAGTCACCTGGAGGGTGGCGGTAAGTCGCGCGCAACCCAATATGAGGAAGCTGCTGACGCTCGCGATAGGACCACCCTTCCATGCTGCTGGACAGCGACCTAAAGCAAAATGCCCCGTTTGTGTCAAGGAGAAAGGCGGGAGCGAGCCTCAGGATCTCTTCTCGATCCGCGGCTTCAACAAGGACGAGTACGATTCTCAGATCCCGCCTGCATGGTTTACTGCGCCTCCCATCCGGCTCGATGGTAGCGGCAAAGAAATGGAAGCACTGCGCGTATGTCGCCCTGCCTGTATAGTCTCTGCTTCTAGCTAAGAATGACTAGTTTCAATATATTGCGCTTATTCGGTACTGCCAGAACGCCCATGCTACCCGCAAGCCCCTCCAGCAGGCCTATACAGAAACGGAGCAGAAACTGGCTAATACGCAGGAACTCTTTTCGAAGGAGCGCGAAAAAGCCCTCAGTCTCCAGCAGGAGAACGAGCGACTACGGTTGCAGAAGGATCAGTTCGGAGCCATGAAAGCTGAAGTCCGACGACTACAAGGCCTTGAAAAAGAAATTGCGCATCTCCGTGATGTTAATCCAAAAGACCTAGAGACCTTTCTGGCCAACAAGTCAGCAATCCGCCACTACTTGAAGCTTGTTCCTATGCTAGTCGAGTAGGCTGATCATGCCGTGCATAAGAGAAGATCGCTAACTGGTCTAGTCAAAACGGAAGGATGCAGGAGCGTCTTCGCCAACTCGGCTTTGCAATGGCACTAGAACCTATACCCAACTTTGAAGGAATCGATCCTCACGCATTTGATAGCGACGAGGCTCTGCCTGAAGACATCGGGCACCCCGGTGCCAAGCTGCGAACGACAGCATCAAGCCATACTGTGGGCAGGTCGGCGCATACAACAGGAAGAATGGGAACAGCATCCTCAGGCTCATTTATCCAGCGGCCTATGAAGCGACAACGCCTCGATTCGCCCCTTCCTAACAACACGCAAGTCGATCCTCCTTCAAGTCGTGATGCCATGCCACCTCCACCAAAGCCGATGTCTAGGATGCAGTCCATGCGCAAAATGCTTCCAGGTTTCCGAAAAAAGTCTTCAATCGATCGCTCAAATGACATCGCGGGCGATGTTTTCGAAGACAATAACGACGTTCAGATGTACGACAACGGATATTGGCGAGACACTGGAGCTGATCGACGCCCTGGACACGACGATTTCCGCAGCGAGACGCCCTATATGTCAGGAGCACTTCCTGTAGAACAGTCATTCCATGTCTCTGATCCCCGAGAGTCACAACTCCTTCCTAGTATGGGCTTCTATGACAACCGATCAGACTTTACGTTCCGGGCCTCTTCTCCGGTCAAATTGGACAAGCAAGGCAATAGTGATCGTCCTGTCGATTTACCTACCGAGCGTTCATACATTCGGCTTATGGATGGGTTGTCAAGCGACAGTGGAGTAGAGCTAGGCTTGAAGGATCCTCGCAAGCAACCGAACACAATTGACCGTGCGAATGGCGAGAACAGGCAAGTGTTGCATGGTTTTCTGAACGAGGACAATCCACAAGGTGTTGATTACGAAAAGCGTTGGGATCTTGGACATCCGTTCATGCACCAATCGCCATTCAGATCTTCCACCTCTACCGATGTTCACGGTTATCTTCCTAGCCACCACCAGACTAACGGATTTACGAACAGAGTGCACAACGTCTCGGATATTAGTCCCGCCACACCGGCACCTAGATGGCAACAACATCGTGGTCACAAAATCGAGAGTGTAGTAAGTCCCTATTTCCGGAACGGTCTTGACCAGGCCCAAATTATCTCGTCACCCAGCCGCGCTGAACCTCAGGATAGTTCAAATCGTTCCGGCGGCTATCAGTCACAAAAGCCAAGGACGAACCATCACAAGATCGGCTGGGTTGAGCCTCGCAGTCTCAACGCACTTTCATTCTTCGATTCACCGGTTGATTCTAGAAATGAGCCTATCGAAGTGGACCACCGGCGCAAGTTGGTAGGATTAGTACCGACGCCTTTAGCACAGCAGTATCAGAGATGCCGTCTTGATTCGCGTGGCTCCATTACGCCACAGGAATCGAGACGTTTATCACACACCAACGACACCGCCTATGACTTTTCCAATGATCGGACATTTTACAATACAAAAGCGCCTATACATACGCAAGCTGCGATCAATGTAGCGTCTGCGAATCGTCTCTCACATTCCCGCATCGGTAAAGTGCCCTCTGCTATGCCTTCGATCATTGCAAGCCGCCCATTCGCTCGTACGCAACCTCAATGGGAGAACCTGCAACGAGCAGGTGTGAGGAGTAGCCGCAACGCTTCGGACAGTGCTGCTAGAGGTAATCATGCGGTGCCATCGAGGGATGTCTTCCCTAGCGCTAGTCGGCGTAGCGTTAGACGTTGAGGGAAGTACAGAACTTTATTGTGCCTCAGCGTCTACGTTGAGTTACGCGGTTCATAGCCTTGAAGAAAACTCTTCCCATGTCGGGATCCAATGTATGCATCATCAGGAAACCAACCCATAGGGTCTTCAATATTGCAAATCATAATATGCCTATCTGTGTACTCGCGTCGCGATAGATGTTCCGGGTTCGATTTACCTCAAGCTTGTATCTAGATTCCCGTGCTGACGGCTTTTGAACACCACGACCGCAGCATGCGACATGGAGATTCGCACCACATTCCACAGATCTTCCCGTGCGATGATCGGAAACCTCTTACCGTGAACGGATTTGTTAATTCGCATCACGTTCAATCAAGAGTTTGCCCTGCGATGCTTAGCATGCTCGAGCGTTGCCCTTCTCGACACGGAGCTTGTGTGCTCACCTCACATGTAGGTAGACTATAGGGAGATGAGAAACTAGCGCGAATATGGTAAGGACCAAGGAGAATTAATATGCGACGAATATGCAACGAAGCTTCCTCGGCATGCAAGGGCCGTTGCCGGCCGCCCATGACGTCTTCATTGGCGGACTATCATGCGCAATTCGACGTTTCATACACACAACTGAAATCTCCTTGTCGACGTTGAAGATCTGAACAGCTGGCGCGATGTTTCAACTCGACGGATTTCCTTTGTTTCCGGTCTCCCCACGAATGGTGACCCCTGCATCCCCGCAAAAGCCACTGCGCATGACCCACGTTCCTGGTCATTCAAGCTTCCTTTAATATACCTAAGCAATTTATCCCGCACCACGGCTCCCAGGCTTCAGAACCATGATGCCACATTCGGCCTTTTCATATTGGCATCAGATGAAGACCCGCTCATTGCCGTGGGAGGAACGGAGGGGATGGCCCGTTCAGCTGTGGGGCGTTTAGTTATTGCAATGCGAACTATATACGGTATAAGAACGATGCTTGCTCAGTACGTGAATTGTAGGATCATACGAGCATACTCCAACTCTCCACACCATGCTTTTCAACAGTCTTTTGGCGGCTGCCGCTTTGGCCAGCACCGCTTTCGCGGCCCCAGCTGAGGAACGCCAAACCTCCGCGCGCAAGATGAAGTGGTTTGGTATCAATGAGTCTGGTGCGGAGTTTGGTGAGAAGAACTTCACAGGTGTTTACGGAAAGGAGTACACATGGTACGATCTGAACACAATCGACAAGTTCATGGCAGAAGGGATGAACATGTTCCGTTTGAACTTCCGTAAGCTATCCTATCTTGATACCCAATATCACAATCGTTCCAAAATGTGAGACTAACAACATCCAGTAATGGAGCGCCTAACTCCCAACTCCCTCACGGCCGAGTTTGACCCTCTCTACCTAGGCAACCTGACCCAACAAGTAAACCATATCACCTCAAAAGGCTCCTACGCCATGATCCAACCGCACAACTACGGTCGCTTTCTCGGCAACATCATCACCGACACAGCCGCCTTCAAGACATGGTGGACAAACGTCGCCGCAGAATACAAAGACAACGAACTCGTCGTCTTCGACACAAACAACGAAGTAAGTTGTGCCTACACAAACTGCATGTGAAACATACACTGACTTCGTATTTTCAAATCTGCAGTACCACGACATGGACCAGCAGCTCGTCTTCGATCTCAACCAAGCTGCCATCGATGGTGTACGTGCCGCCGGTGCAACCAAACAATACATTACCCCTGAGGGAAACAGCTGGACTGGTGCATGGACATGGATTAGCTCTGGCAACGGTGCTAGTCTGGTCAACTTGAAGGACCCGCAGAACAAGCTTGTTTACCAAATGCACCAGTACCTCGATACCGATGGGTCTGGTACCTCTGCCAACTGCGTCAGCGCTACGATTTTCAAGGAGAGGCTTCAGGCGGCGACGAAATGGCTCAAGGATAACAAGAAGCAAGGTCTTATCGGCGAGTTTGCGGGTGGCAATAATGCGCAGTGTATTTCTGCGCTGCAGGATGGACTGAAGTACATGGGTGCTAACAGTGATGTTTGGCTTGGAGGTATTTGGTGGGCTGCTGGTCCATGGTGGGGTGATTACATTTACAACATGGAGCCCACCACTGGTGTGGCTTGGACGGGGATTTTGCCGAAGATCAAGAGCTACTTCTTGTAGATGAGATGACTGAAGAGGTTGAACCTTGAAGCGCTGTATGTACTTGAGCTTCGTTTCTTGTAAATATTCTTATACAAAAACATTCCTCATCCTCCACTCTTGCAGATGCTCAGCCTACGGCTTACCTTCCCAAGCTTTGGTCAGATACTCCTCCGCGCCCATGAACTTGTAGTCTGGGAACCGCTGATTGAACTCGTCACTAACAACCCAGCCACCACTGCTAATCGCCTCAAAGAACATGAGGACAAACTGCTTGCTAAACGCCTCTCTCACATCATCTCCAACCGTGGGATGACTAATTAGCGGCAGCCAGCTTGCCTTCAACTCTCCCTTGGCAATATCCTCACTCTTCACGTACTCGACCTTCCAGTCTCCTCCCCTAATCTTCTTGCCCAGAGCGAGCAGTTCGTTGATGGTAGTGCGATAGCCTGTGATACCACCGACCTTGGGCCACGGACGCGTGTCATCGAGGGCGCGAGCGAGGATCTCAGCATCGTCTTGAATGGCAGTAATGACAAGGGGTTGGTTTCCGTCATCAAGAACCATAGCACGTCGGTTTTCGAAGTCGAGGAAGAAGGGCCAGGTGATGAGATCGCGTTCGAGCGGGTATGGATGCGCAAAGTAGTCCATGAAGATGGATGGCTGGAAGAGACAGTATTGCATGGATCCCAGTTCACCTTTGCTGTCAAGGTCTTCGAGATACTTTCTGATGAAGTCTTTGTTCTCGTAACTTGGGACGCCGCTGTAGTTTGCGATACCCCACTCGCTAGGTGCAAAGCGTGAGACGCCTGCCGCAATTGATGCATGGATTAGGTTCTTCTGGGCTACGTTGTCTACGTCTAAGTGGACAACGAAGAAAGATAGGACCGTATGGAAGCCCGCGAGAGCACTAGTGAGGGCATCGCGATCCGTGTAGTCTACTTGCTTGTAGGTGACCTTGGAAGATGGGTGAGGTTTTGTTGGGGCGGAGCGAGTGAAGATGGTGATGTCGTGATTGCCGGACGCGATTACATTTTTGAGGAAATTAGTTGCGACGTCTATGGGATGTATCAGTAGAGGATAGGAGAGTTTGATTTAGAGCTAAGGACAGCTTTCATATGGTACTGATATCAAGGTGGGGTAGGTATGAATGGAAAGAAGAGGGAAACATACTTCCAGTGCCACCTGCTACCGCGATTTTGACCATGATGGCTCACTCTTTGCAAAATTGTATACAATTGACTTTGACGCGAATGAGTCAGCTGTAGAGAGTTCAGGCGTTGAGCTTCTTTCTTTGTATCGTCGCATCCATGGATCCGCTTTTGGTCCGCAGTTTTAGGCGTGTCTTCGGCAGATGACGGCATCGGTCATGACTCGTGCCACAAACCTCCAACTTTCGAAGCCATAATGGCGATTGTTGACACCCTCAATGCTTGTTTAGTCGGCGACTGCCTCAATCCAAGGTAGATGTGTGATAAGCTGCCCCTTGGTATAGCGGAGTTGTACGGAGTTTGGCGGGGATAAGCAGTTTGCACCAGTTGCAGACAGGGCGTAATATTGCAAGGCTTGATGTTTAGCTGATGATTGTCAATCAAGAAATTTCAATGGTGCGCATAGCAAGAGTTCCTGAAACGTCTTTGTAGGATGCTGCGAGGCAGATTGTTCATAGTTCAGCTGATTCGACCTTTCTCGGCAGCCTTTGAGCAAATGAGGTGGAAGAGGCGAGTGAAAGACGAACATGGCAAATTGCGTGACGGAAAGATATCCGGTAGGAAGGAGCTAAGAAATGCCAACCGAATGTCAAGCCCTCAAGCATCGATCAATGGAACCTCTGGTAAAGGTTTCTCGGGTAGCGGTTTGCTTGGCAGCGGCTTCAACGCATCCGTATACGCCGGTGGTCTCGAGGAGCTGCCTTCCTCCGGGTCGTCTCTATACGCGCCATGTGCATCCAGAAGAGCGCCCTCTTCTTCAGCCACCCTCTCCCTCCTCATGTTCTCCCAGACATCCTCCATGCCATCCCACTTCATGAGCTCACGCTGCGCGACGATCCACCAGTAAAGCTTCCAGAAAAGGAACAGGGCAAGCAAACCGCCAATAACACTGCTGGAGATGATCCAGAACAAAGGCCAGTCCCTCCAGTGGACAAACTCGCCGAACATGTCGCGAAGAGTTCCTTTCTTGCCGTAGTAGCCCCATTCTTCTTTGCGATAGAGAAAGCGACTACCCTCTATGTCCCAGACGTCGGTTCCAAGGAAGTGCCCTATCCTACCCCAGATGGTCAAGGGCTTCTTGGCGGGAAAGGTGTAGGCTCGGGCGACCAAGCGCATGTCAACAATTTGATACTCATAGATGTTGTCGTCGGTAATGGCCTGCCCGAAAGGGTCTGCGACCTTGGTTGGTCCTCCTTTGCCACCTCTCTTCAGTAGGGTTCCCTTGATGAGCATCCATAGCATTTTCTGATCCGGACTGTCAAACTTCCAAAGCGGGCCGCTGTCCTCAGAGTATCGTGATTTTCCAATCACATCCAACGCAACGTCCCAGTACTCGGCGTCTGTGTCGTCGCCTCCATGGCTATCGCTCGGGTTCGCAACGTATAGGTAATCGAATGCTATGCGCCAGGAGGACGTCAAGGGTACTGTGCGGCACCATTCTCCAGATCCGCCATTCCCGTTCTTCAGACAATATGGGTCTTCCGACTTCAGGCCAGCGTACAGTTCTGCATGTGAGAGGTTGGAGCGGTATCGCGTGACGTCGAAGGCAGGGGGTGTGGGTATCGTAGGCAAGGGATGTAGCGGGCGATTGTTGAGGAGGACTGTGCGGTTATCGTGGGTGAGGGTTACGTTGAGGAGCTGTAGCGCGCGGTGGTTAGCATGGCCTTAGACACATTTGCGGTTAGGCCTCTTGCTTATACATACAAGTACATGATCACGGTTTACAACTTCGTCGTCTTTGTCGGTATAAGGGCAGTCCTTGCACTCTATCTTCGCAATGTAGGACGATCCGGGTACCACTGCTGCAACGGGTGCGATGGGCGCCTCACACTCTTTGGGCGCTTCCCAGTATCTGTCGAGGCTGCAGTCGAGCACCTTGGGGATGTCTGCAGCGCAGGCCGATGCAACGAGGCCGGCAAGCAGCGAGACGCCGGACAGCAGCATGGTGGGCTGGCTCGTGGTAGAATGACCGAAGGCACCTGCCTGGCGATCCGCTCCTCGCCGCTGTCAGGGGCGTAGCGTGCCACAGCGGCAGGGATATGGCGCGACTAGCCGGCGATCAAGAAGCAAGAACGATGGTTCCCCCACCAAGCTTCTGATCTATTTCGAGCTCGTGGTCGATAAAGACCCTGCACGAGGCGTAGAAAAGCAATATCGGAGGTTGCAGCAATTATTTTAGCTTGCCCTTCAACAAAATCCATCGACATGCAACACCTAGGTTCACCGACCATTCGCAGAATTCCTCTCTCAGGCAACCCTCATGCGATAGATATTGGAGAATCGATTCACACTTGATAGGCCACTGAGGTTGTCTCCACGACGTGCTTCACGTTGAGCAGATCGATCGATGCGAGAGCGAGAATAACAATAGTTGGCCATGTTATACTGGACATTGGGGTGTTAGAGTGTCGCGCGGCTCGAGCCTGCAATGCACTTATATCTACATCTCTCGTTTCAACATTTGCGATGCGACTTGGTGTTATTAATCTGATTGCACAATCTCAGGTGACCTAATCGACTTTGAAGCTTGACAATACAGAAGTAGTAGGAACTCAATGTGAGTCTGCCGCTTGATGGCATGGCAGAGTCAGGGGCGCGCATTGTCTCTAACACCAGATTTCATGCATTCCAGAGTTAGCAGCATTCTAGTTCCCAAGTTCATGTATTTTGTCCGCTGTTCAGCGTTCTACTTCCTGAGATTGTTGGAATGCTTTCGCGTTTGAGGATTCTGCGGAGCGCTGGACCCTATGATGTCATACTATGAGATCACAACGCGTAACACGCGCCAGACTTTAATAACCTACACCCTCGAACTCTTGACTCTCAAACTTACCAACCTGTACTACATACAGTCACAAAAACCCGTGTTACCACAGCCAGATCACTGCCATCTGAACAACCGCCGTCATGTCCAGCTCAACCTTCCAATCATTTTCCACATCCTCGTCCAGCACAACCATCAACGGCCAAACAACCTCGAAATCCGAACAAACCTACACGGACCCCAGTGGTACCCGCACTCAGCGCACACATCAGGCACCAGGTGAAGCGCCTCGTGTCGAGCGATTTGAAACAGATGCTGCAGGCAGACAGCTAGAGGACCCTAGACAGGCGGATGCGAAGCGGATACAGGATGTGACAGAGGAGGAGGATGCCAAGACAAAAGGGAGGCAGTATGAGGAGAGGATGGAGGACGAGTATGCTAAGAGGGAGGGTGGTGCTTGAGTCACGTGCAATGTCAGTTGTCTGTAAGAAGACACGGCATTATGATGGTATTGTCAACCTACAAGCTAATACAGAGCGCCTCTTACTACTTACAAATACGAACAACTTCCAGCTTTAAAGGACTTATTTGTTTGCTAAAAGAGATATCGTCATCCTTGTGATTCTTACTCAATGGCAAGCTGTCATAGCTATACAGATCTACTGATTAGAACCCTTTCCCTCCTATTTTCCATCTCTCCACGAACACGGTGCAGCTTTCATACAAGTTTAGATACCATTGAATAGCTCTCGTGTTGTTAGCTACATGGTTACTGCCAGCTAACCTCGCAGCGACGCCCACTGTCCAGGATACACTCAACTTGTCTGCAACAAAAGATCACCACGCTCTTGATGCCTCCAGGAGATTACATCAAGTCGCAGCAAAGTTTTATAAACATCACAAAACATCAATGAGGTAAACAGCATAGCAGGTGAGATGCGAACGCAGTAGCGCAGACAAGCGCGAAGAGTTCAATTGTCGTTATCTATGCGCCGAAGCGCCGATTCCAGTCCCTAAACCCATACCCAAACCCAAAACCCGTCACAATCCAACCTGAAACTGGACCGAAGAGAACACCAAGCCAAGGAACCAACGAAAAGGCCCACCGCCGGACGTATCGTCATCCTCACCGTCCGTGGTGATCCAGCCAGAACTCGAAGCGGGCCTGGGATAGGCCGTTGAGAAATCTCGCCAGCTCAGCGCCAGACAGGACGTATAACTGCTCGTACGTGAACACGGGGTCTGCTGGCGGACCAGGAGGACCAGGACCGGGTGGTGGCGGTGGTGGCGGCGGCAGCAGCGAACGAAGCCCACCTGATGGTGGTAGAGGAGGGTGAGGAGGCGGCTCGATAGGCCCGTGTGCGTTGACGGTGGAGAAAGGTCGCTCCATGGCGAATGGTCTTGGTGCCGGTGGTGGTGCCGGTATTTTGTGGTTGTTGTGGTTGTTGTGGTTGTTTTGCTGCTTTGCAGCAGGAGGAGAAGAGGATGAGGAAGGATTTGTGATAATGTATCAAATCTTCTTGTCAGGGGCAATGAGAGTGAGGTTGCCAAAGAGTTCAAGACGTATACAAAAGTCGATTGTTTATATAGTCCACAAACTCGTGGTCCCAGCGCCTTGCAGAATCCATGCCAAGACGTGAGTGACGGTGACCTGTACTGAACGACCACCGCTTGGTAGAACCCAAAGAGATGATATCAGTGCTCAGTGCCCTTCAAATGCCCAGCTCGTTTACTCACAAACTTCTCTGGAGTGTGCAGCACCCCAATTGACTTCGCGAGTCGCTGTGGTGACGATATGGGTAAACAGCTTTTTCCGGGGTTCTGCCGGCAACTTGCGACTTCTAATACCATATGGGCGAACAGAGTGTGGTTAGAGGGATCACGAAAATTTTTGGTGTCCATGGCGCAGCATATTGGGTATATATACTGATCAGTCCTCCTTATGATATCCTTCACTGACATCAGAGTTAGCAAGCTTTTAGCCCCCAAGCCATCTGCCCCTGCAGCGCCTAGTCCCAAGCCTCCCAGTATACTGCCCATGTTCAGACAAAGCCAATATACGAAAGCGACCACAGGTATGAACAAAGGGGTTGGAAAGACAAGGGATAAGACAGGAGAATACGTCGTCGTTGTAGCGAGAAGGCAAGAGAGGCAGTAGGAAACGAAGATGAATGCTTACTACGGTGGAGGGAGGAGGAGGATGGCAAGATGGACTGCTGAGATGATACGACGACACCGTATAGAAAGACATGGAGGATAGTAGCAGTATGTATCCAGCATACGGTGGTTGACAGCGGGCAAAACAACCACAATAGAATTTCAAGGCACTTGTTGCGTATTGTCCATGCTCGATGTCGTATGAAACAATTCCCAAAACACATAGCAGACGCCACGCGTAAGCATGTTTCTATACGCATACGCAATAGCAGGGAATTAGGCGCAAGCATGAAGGCCCTATAGAAACGGCTCAAGTGCAACAAACGTCGTATAATTCTTCTTCTGCCCGCTCCACAAGACGTCTATGCCCTTTGTGACGAATGCCTGATCGAGCGTATATGGCGCAGCGCCTGACTGTGTTGAGAAGATGTATGAACTGAATCTTGTCATATGCAGGAAACTCGTAGTGGCTTGGGTAATAAACTTTTGCTCATGGTCTACGACGTGCGGATTGCATCGTGGTGGGGCTAGGTGAAGTGCTTCGTCTCACTCCGTTGGTGGTCGCCTCAGCCTCGACACCCACGACTTCCACGAAATCAAAACGCTTCTTTTGTGATCGACAAGACCCTCGTCGGAGACCTGCGAGTGGTCCGCACATCAGCACCACCACCGAACTTGACGGCACCGTATTTTACAACGGCGGGTTCGATCAGGACCGCGCTCAACCACCCAATGAGTTCGAACCACAGATCTGCGACGTTGTGGACGAAAGGTAAGACCTGGAAAACGTCGGCTGTATCATCCTGTGGGAGACACTAAGCAGGATGACTGTATCACTCGGTGAGGGTGTGGTAAGTGGCTTCTCCTTGGACGCAGAGCTGACTTGCCCAGGGCGCAGACAGTCAAAGGCATGTGACCTCCCACATAGCCTTTTGCTGAGTTTCGATGAACGTACTGCGTCCGGATTGACAGATAGTAGCGATGCGATACACCCGTGGTCAAAATGCCCGTTCCGGTCAAGGCGTGGCTCCTCCGCAGCGGTCAGACTGAGCTCCGAAAACCCTCCTACCTTGAGGCGGCAACCCAAGACAGCGACTAGAAGACATCTCAAGACCTATGGATGGCTAACAGATGTGGCAGTGATCCAGAACGGACGTCGGAGATCGCTTGGTGTCATTTCGGTTCAATACCCTGCTTACGGACGCTCTCAGCAAAGCCACGAAGTGCTTCCCGACCCACCGATACCACAGACATGCCTCGATGATATACGAAAGACCAGAAGCTGATGAGATTCATAGTCATATCAAGCGCGTCAACGCACCAGTCTTGACCAGACTGTTGAGATACCGCTTTGGATTTGGACAGGTCGGTGAAACGGCTGTGACGGCGCTTCTTGAAGCGTATAATACAGAAAAGAAAGCCATGGACAAGTTCGCGCAATCGATCTACATCGTCAAGCTTATAAAAGCAACTCGTAGACAGAACCCGTGGAGCGCGTGATGCTTGTTTGGACAGCGCCCACCACGATGCCTACGATCGCCAATCTACAGCTCACGACAAGTGTAGCGACACACACAAAGAGGTCAAAAACCCTCTGAACGATGCAGTCAGAGGATCAAGGTAGAGCTGGGTATCCCTCGTATATCATAAGGCTCGTGCAACGGAGCAGAGACGTCGCCTCTAAGCACGCCCAGTGTTTGGATGCCCAGTATTTGGATGCCCAGCGGCTGTCTTGACTCTCCGCCGTGAGAAGCAAGGATCACCCATTCGACAACGCATTTGACCAGACGACCTTGCCTTCGCCTTGAAAACGTACAGGATATTTAGAAGTGACACTTCTGAGCTCGATTGCCGTCAAGAGTTGCCGACAGATGGTTTCTCGAGGATAGGGCGCTGATGCGTAGAGCAACGGGGATGGGCATGATCGCATCGGCGACGAAAATGAACACGTCGCAACGAAGTATGCATATGCCGCGAAGTATTGCGCGATTCATTGCTTGTTTTCTGCGGCATCTGACGTCCTCATGTTGGGGGTTCCAAGGACATTCGCGTGTAGCTTCCACGCCGCGTGTCGCAGCAGAATCTTCCCAGCTCTTTCATAACCACAAAACGAATAGTGACCAACAGATGCCTCAGGCTGAGAACTAATGGATAGGCAGCCTTCTCGATAAAGAGGTGAGGTTGGACTGTAAGCATGCCGGCCGAAGTCCGGGAAGCATGACGTGTGGAAGCAAGTGTGGGTCTTCCGCCCAGCCACCCGGATGTTGTGCAGCCGTGAACATCAGTTCTCATCGTCACAGCGAATCTGGCATCTCCGAAACGCTTCAGACCCCTATTCATGGATCAGAGATATGTTCTCGTATGCGACAGAGCATGCGAACGTCAGCAAACATCCGGCGATAAAGAAGAGATACTTACCATTGCGAGCTACGCGGCATACATACGTTCACGACCGCGATGCACGAGACCCGCAGGCTGGATTAGAGTCTGATGATATTGAACATTGAACTTTCTGATGCGCACTCAAACAAGACTCCAGGAAGACTGCCGGCTTTCTCCATCTCCAGTCGCTGCTCGCAACCCTTAAACGTCCACATTATCGGGGTCTCCGACATCTTATAACTATCTCCGCCCTCCAGCTCTTCGGCAATTTTCGACCCTCCAAAAGGTACCAGAATTTGCAACACGGTTCTTCGTCTTCAAATACTTTCATTACCCGATCATCATCCAATCGTTGCTGCCTAGGTGGTAGCTTAGAGTTTGTGGTGTAGATGCTACTGTTGATCGATGTCGCAAAGCTACCTTGACGCGAGGGAGCGCTCGAGCGGTCTACAATAGACTCACTGCGACTCGATACCTTCTCTCCTTGAGATGTACGACCTGAAATTGAGTACTGACGTGCCCGAACGTCCCAGACGCCGTTCAGTTCCGCCCGTAGCAATTCGTTCTCTTCTTGGGCTCTACGATAGTACTCGGCTTCAGATCGCAGACGGAAGATATCTCTTTGTCGGTCCCTGAAGAAGTTAGCGTATGCCTCAAGAGCGGTTTGTATGTGGAAACTGCTTACATGACCGATCGATCACTTCGTTGGATATCCATCGCCGTGATCAACCAAAGCACTCGCATTCTCTTGCAATCCAAGATCATAGCAGGTGAGCTGCTGGAAACAGCAGCCACCAAATCTTTGACTTTGGTGGTCGCGGCGATGGAGATTCGCAACAGAAAGCGTCCTAAAAGTACAATTCTGCGCAAATGCCCAACGTCATTGATGGATAGGGCCCCTACCTCGCCCTATCCAGTCGCCCCCTCCAAGTACCTTGGGGCGTCCTGATGCTCTAATAAAAGCCCGCGAACTAGAAGATGTTAACAACATCCACTGCAGATAAGAATCTTCACACTAACGGATTTCCGATCGGATTCCTGGAACGAAGATACGGCGCTGTTTAAGTCGATGACACGAGATGTATGAGGCGTTACTGTAGGCATTGGCGTAGCCCACGCCAGAGGTATACGGAGAGCTGCCGTTGTACGAAGAGGGCTTCTGGACACCGAAAGACTGACCAGTGTTGGATGTGTAGTTGCGCGAAGCAGCGTATCCTGCGGTGGCAGGCCTCCTCCTAGGACAGACTCACGATGCAGCTGCTGTGGTGTTAGCGGTGGAGCTTGGCATGGTTGTCAATAGGCATACCTCTTCGCACGACTTTGCATCGAGCAGGGTCCCACCCAGCCCGATGAAGGCTCGGAACCTTGATCGGAACGCTTGGTACGGGCAAATGCCCGTGATGTGAAGATTCGGCAAATGCGGTGTGCCTGCCATCTCTGGTATTCAGTGCGGAGATCAAATGTGCGCGAGTGTTGCAGGTAAGGAGGGAGAACGACTGCCTTGTCGCGGGCTTCGCACGGCAGCTGGACATGGAAGCCCAACGACAAGGCCGCCAATGCGAATTCGAGGTTCTTGGGTTGGGGCGATATGTTCGGTGTTGAAGTTTGTGGAACTATCAACAACCCCCGACCCCAAGATTGTCGAGAAGCTCGAGTGCTGGTGCTGAGTTAGTTCGACGAAAAAGTTCAGGGATGTCCGAGAAGAAGCACATATCATGTCGTTCTCCCTCCCACATCATGACGGCCGTGCCGAGGCTACCCAAGTTGTGGGAATCCTATGGCCAAGATAACTGCTTGTCGAGGGCAGCCATCAAAGCACGGCCGTTCATACTCGGTGTGGATCAATTGCATGACTACCCAGCGAGTTAGCAAGTGCTATGATATCACGGGAGCGGTGAGTTGCAAACATACTCCACGCCGATTTGTTGGAAGTTGCGTTTACCGCCGAAGGCTAGCGGACATCCTTGTCTTGTTGAATGCAGCAGCAAACCGGACATGTTTGCGTAGTCGACCGGGGTTCCGGTTTGCAGGAAGATGTCTTTGCCTTCTGCGGCAACGCGCTGTTGTAGCGGATGGAAACGCTATGAGCAACACACGACATCGGCCGGAGTTGAAATCGATCTGAAGCGTCGTGTGTACCATACTAAACGTAATCAGCGTGACATGTATTGGAAGATGATGACGGTGCTTACGCGCTCCACCCACTACGACAGCTCTTTCTGGTCCAGCCCCCCTCCTTAGCAAAGTCGGCGTTGAGTCAAAGCTACTGTGGATCTTGGGATCGTAGACGCTCGACTTGCGCTTGAGAGAAGAGCTGGTACCAGACATGCCAGTGTTGGTGTCGACCTTCAAAGATTAGGTGACTGAGGTCGACACCGACCTGAATAGGCTGAGGCCGGCGCTGAAAAGCGTGTCAGTATTCCAAGAATGTACTAAACTTTTACAAGGGGGCATGAGAGAACCTCTGAGCAAGGCTTGAGTTGTTGTCAAAGGCGGGGTCGCCGATGGTGCTCGCAGTGACTCGGTGCGCTCGAGGAAAGGAGGGGAGCATGCGACTTACTAGAGATAGGTATCCATCGTTGACGGGCCCACCAGGCGAACCTGGAAAAGACGAGCCTGAGCTCGAGGATCTTGTAATCCAAATGTGGGTAGTGGGATGTAGAAGAGATGGAGTTGGGGGTCGGTGGGCAAGCTTATATGGCGCCTCTGTCTAGGCTGCCAGCCTTGTCGCTAAGGCTCGCGACCTCGCGCTCACCACAGGTTGACATTACTGGTGGTGCAGGATGCCCCCGAGGTCGTATCAACACTAGGAGAGTTGGACAAGGTTGCTACGGCCTTTACGGAGCTCTTTGTACCGCTTCACGAACCCTGGGGAGGGTGGTTATTGAGTTATCGGCAGGGTTGAGTAAAGGTTCAGTGAGCTGGACCCTGACTGTTTATATCGAGCTAGGGGTGAGGTAGAAAAAAGGTGTGACCGTGCGGCGTGCTTGGGGCTCACCGAAGGGGTGTAAATGTGGAAGTGCAACACCACCACATCGTAACAGGAGCACCGCAACAGTCGCAGGAGGATACCATGAGATCTGCGCTGCTTTTCGTACCGCTCCGAGAGTTTTTGGTCTGGTGGTGGTGGAGATACGACGCGGAGGGTGTAGATTGCTCGAGATCAAACTGCAAAAGCCAGCTGGAGCAGTGAAGGAACACCAACCTCTCCTCTGGCAAGCTGATGAGGTTGGTTTGAAAAGCTTCATACATCATGCCAACAAATGTTCGCAAAGATAGGGAGAGCATGGCAGCAAATCCCTGACCCCTACCTCTATCCTCCAATCTTTTTTGGTCCGAGTCGATAGTGTGGTTATTTAGCAACAGCCTAAATTAGTAGAAGTACAGAGTCTTGGGTGGAAATCACTGCTCGAATGCCTGGGGTGCCTCGAGGTCGCCGCGGAAGAGGCAAATATTTAACCACCAAAGTCACGGCGACGGTCCCCCATCGCGCCACAACCACGAACAGCTACCGAATGTCGAATAATTCCACCCCTGTCAGACTCGAATCTACGAACTCGCGCTTTCTCGGTACAATCGATACCTTCGAGGTACAGCTATCGCCTCGAGCCAATGAACGAGCCACGACAATACACCAAAGACCCAGCTTATTGTAGAGCACGAACACACGAGTGGTTGCGAAACTATGAAGTGGAGACACACTAAATCGTACAAGAAAGCTCTTCAGCATGTGAGCGACACTATGGGCGGACTGCTAGTTGACGAGGTTTTAGCATTTCGCACGGTTGAAGACTCTCAGCGGTCCTGGGTCTATCATCAAGGCCACAAATGGATACGGCAGGATACCAGGGAATCACAGGATACGGTGCGAATTTTGCAAGCCCAGGGCAGCAAGGCAGCTCGCGAGCTCTCCAGCGGGTATGGTAGCAACGAGTCAAAGGGTTTACAGGTATGCACCAAATCACGGTCAGTATGAGCGAAAATACAACGCTCGTTGAAGGTGCTCCAAACACTATATAAAACTGTATCGAGATCGACCACCTAACCTGGAAACCACGTTAAGAGGGACGTTGTTGATTGCCTCTATGATTATGACCTTCCGCACTCTCTAGCCTTGCCGTAACCACCGACTTTCATCTTACACGATCACCAACATTCGAATAAATCCCACCACCACCCCAATCCCTTACGTACCGGGCTGGCCGCGATCGAACTATACCACTTCCGCCCGTCAAACGCGGAAAACCTTTCTATCAACGCTGCTCTTGTCAACAATCTCTGTATCTAACCACATTACAACCTCTAGTAGTAGGAACTTTGACAACCACAAGTTTAAAGAAAACAGGCGGACGCTGTTATCGCTGGGTTCATAAGATGTAGCGGTAGTGTTGTAGACAAAATCTCTTGTGACACGCTTTAGAGTATATATCGGATGCAACAACGAGGTCCATCATCTAAGCATTGAGAGCAAGCATCTATATGGTAACTGTAACCTGATCAGACAAATGAAAAGTTTCAATCCTTTGGTCACAGCTCATGATCCGTGCAGAAAGTGTATGTAACGCGTATAATGATACGCTTCATGTAGTAGATGGCAAGTAGCCGAAGAAGATGCGGTGTGCTATGGATAATAAAGCCCGATTCTACATGGTTGCCGAACGCATCGGGTCAGCTGCATCCAGGATATTGTTCTCAATGCATCTTTTCACGAGTATCAATTTTTATATCATGATTAGACTACAGGAGAAGAGGAAGCTGTCTTTACTCCTAGTCGGCCTTGATCATCAGAGCCCAGACATCGTCATCCCAGATGTCCACATCAGAGTCTTCATCCGCGTTCCGTTTAGCTGTCATATTGTTGTTGGCATCGCTCATCGGAGGAGGGAGGGGATCTTGAGGCTGTTTGTTGTTAGTATGAGTATCCTCCACGTAGATCACCAAGCTTACTTGTGCCTGGGAAACAGCGTTGTCCTCGTCTTTCTTCTCGCTACCACCATTGTCATCTTCAGGCTCGCGAGCCGAACTCTTCTTCTGCGAGACACGAGCAGGCTCAGGCGTAGCGCCACCAGAGACTCCACTTGCATTACTCAAGTCGCTGTCAGACCCTGGATCCGACTTGTCTCCCTCACCCAGCCGAGCTCTGAGGAGCATACGAGTAGTCCAAGTGGGATGCTTGTTCGCAGCGCTGATCTCCTGAATCTTCCGCTCTTGATCTTGCTGCCACTGCTGCTTCTTCATGTCGGTCGCTGTAACATCCGTCATCTCTGCTCCCTCCAGCTTTGCTTCCCTGGCGCACAGTGTCTTCGTCCATTCCAGTTCGACCCACGAGACTGGTTGGCCTTTTTGGCGCCTGTCAAGAATACTACGAGCCTTTTCCAAGTCGGCCTGACACTTTGACTTCTGTGCTTCGTCGACGATCTGGGCGGCC
>Ga0265797_10001898_pt1 | contig 36224 bp, 31 predicted proteins | sample P2T30metagenome_FD_192433 | JGI IMG/M metagenome (GOLD analysis project Ga0265797, IMG submission 192433) | Plant litter microbial communities from East Loma Ridge, Irvine, California - P2 T30 | ecosystem: Environmental > Terrestrial > Plant litter > Unclassified | place: USA: California...
TCTTGAATGACAACTATCATTCAACGAGCTTGCGTCGAGACATTATAGGATGTCAACCAGCATTTAACTGACAGAAGCCCTGCCCTCCTTCACCAGCGAGGGCAGGAAATGCAACGGTGGCTATTGAATAGCGAGGCGGTCGCGGTTTCGATCCACCAGCGATTTGCCGATGCCCTGCACCTCGAGCAGCTCATCCACGGAGCTGAAGGCGCCGTTCTGCTCCCGGAAGCTCACGATGGCCTTGGCCTTGGCCGCGCCAATACCCGCAAGCTCTTTTTGCAGGGTGGCGGCATCCGCCGTGTTCAGGTTAACCATCGTTTCGGTCATCATCGCCCCGGCGGGTGCGGCCGGTGCCATGGTAGTGGCCGTGTTGGCCTGGACGGTGAATGGGGCGATAGCCAGTGCGGCCAGCAGAACGGAAGAAAGGACAGTCTTGCGCATGGAATGCTCCTTGACAGGTTGCACGGCACGTCATGAGCCGTGCACCTACCTTAGCGGAGCTGAAATCCAATACCAGCGTACAGCTGTTAGCGAAGTTTTCCGTGTTAGGCGAGCATCTCGATCCACAGCGCGCCATCACCCGACGGGGCCTGGCTCACACGGGCAATGTTGCCGTCCGGATGGATGCGATAACTGCCTACCACCTTGCTCAGCTCACCAGAGGCAATCAACCACTGCCCGTTCGGCGAAATAGCAATGTTGCGCGGCTGCTTCTCTTCGAGCTTATGGTTATCCCGGTATTTCAGCTGACCACCTTCGGCCACCTCGAACACGCTCACCGAACTGGTGGTGCGCTCGGTGATGTACAGCAGCTTGCCGCCGGGCACCAGGCGGATGTCCGCGCACCACACGCGAGGCGTAGGGTCGTCGGCCAGGTTGTTGTTGCGACTGTCGCGCACCAGGCCTTCGCTCAGGTTGAGCGAGGCAGGGATGCCGCTTTCAACGCCCACCTGGCTGAGCGCACCGGTTTGCGCATCAATGGCAAAGGAGATCACGGTGCCGCTCATTTCGCCCACCACGAACATGTAGCGGCCGTCCTCAGAGAACGCCATATGGCGTGGGCCAGTGTTGTCCCCGACGGTCACGAACCCCTCCCCGATCGGCCGCAGCCCGCCCGCCTGGGCATCGAGGGTAAATTGCAGCACACGGTCTACGCCCAATACACAGGCATACACAAAGCGGTTGCTGGGGTCGGTACGCACCGAATGCGCGTGCAGGCCGCTTGGGTACTTGCGGATCGATTCAAGCACCTGGAGCTCGTCGTCGATGGGCTGTAGGGTTACCACGTCCTCGCCATACGAGGCCCCAAACAGGAAGCGGCCTTGGCGGTCGGTGGCCATATAGGACAGCCCTGCCCCCAACGGCGCCTCGGCACGGCGGGTGAGCTTACCGCTGCCGGCGTCCACGCTGAAGCTCACCACCTGCGGCGGCTGGCCACGCAGCGCGCCATACAAGGTGCTGCCGTCCGGCGAGAGCGCTAGGGCGTTAACCTTTTCACCGGCTTCCAGCTGCTCCACCAGGCTGAGCTCACCAGTGTCGTCGTTGAGCAGATAGTGGGTGATCAACCCATCGTTGGGGCTGGAGATGTAGGCGTAGCTCATGGCGGTCCCTCGGCAGGCAGTCAGATAGGCAGTCATCCTATGACCACTCGGCGACGTACTCAACCTCTGCCATTGATCAGCCTCGTGTAACAGGAGGTGACGTTTCCATTGCACCACTTTGCAAAGGGGTGTCTAAAGTGAAGGAGAGCGCTGGCCGATACCAGGATAAGGCATACCGAACGCCGCTGATTGACGGAGATTCCCCATGAACAACGACATCTATTTGCTGATCGAGCACGGCCGGGAGTACGGCGAAGCCTACGTGCTGGGCTGGTTCGAGAACGAAACCACCGCCAGGGAAGCGGCTTTGAAGATGGAATGGGACGCTTACCGTGCCGAGCTGAGGCACCCTTCAGGCTGGTTCAATGAGAAGCCTGTGCCGCCGAGCGAAGCGGATTACAAGCGGTATTGGGTCAAGCCCTTGAGCAAGTTCGCGTATGCGCCAGTGGCGGTGCCGGCGCAGGTGCACTGAGCTTCACACAGCAGTTCTGCCAGCAGCCCGGCGGCGTGGCTTCTTGAAAAGGCCCATGGCCTTCAGGGATCACGCCGCTGCTGCAAGTGCTTCCAGTCGACGATATCGTCAGAAGGCGCATAGCCACTTACCAGCTCTCTCAATACATAACGCACACGTACGTAGTCATCTGCCTGCAAGGCATCCAGCAGGGACTGCAAGCCACCCTTCAACGCCTCCCATCCCAACGCGTCTTCCTGGGCGCACATGATCATCGGATGGCGCGTCGCGGCAACGTTATCGCCGATCAGCAGCTCTTCGTATAATTTCTCGCCAGGCCTCAAGCCGGTGAAATCGATGGCGATGTCGCCTTGAGGGTTATTCTCCGAGCGCACCGACAAGCCCGACAGCCTGACCATCTTCTCCGCGAGCTCCACGATCCGCACGGGCTCGCCCATGTCCAGCACGAACACATCACCGCCCTGCCCCATGGAACCCGCCTGGATCACCAGCTGTGCCGCTTCAGGGATGGTCATGAAGTAACGGGTGACCTTAGGGTGGGTGACCGTCAACGGGCCACCCGCGCGGATCTGCTTGTGGAACAGCGGGATGACCGAGCCCGAGGACCCCAGCACATTGCCGAAACGAACCATGGTGAAGCGTGTTCGGTTGACCTGGGACACCCTGGCCGAATCCTGGAACAACACCGGCGCAACCTCGCGGCTGAGCGCTTGCAGCATCATTTCCGCCAGGCGCTTGGTGCTGCCCATCACGTTGGTGGGGCGCACGGCCTTGTCCGTTGACACCAGCACGAAGTTCGCGACGTTGGTGCGTACCGCCGCCTGCGCGGTAAACAGCGTACCCATCACGTTGTTCCAGATGCCCTCGGCCACGTTGTGCTCAACGATGGGCACATGCTTATAGGCGGCCGCGTGATACACCGTATCCACGTTCCAAGTGCGCATCACGTCGAACAGCTTCTCGGGGTTTCGTACGGAGCCGAGCACAGGCAGCACTTGCGCAGCGACCCCGGTGCGCTCCATTAGCGCAGACAACTCCTGATGGATTGCATAAAGGTTGTACTCGCTGTGCTCGAACAGGATGAGTACCTTGGGCCGGAGCGCGACGATTTGCCTGCACAGCTCTGAACCGATCGAACCACCCGCGCCAGTGACCATCACAGAGCGATCAGTGATACACCGCGCCAGCAACTCTTCTTGCGCCGGGACGGCATCACGGCCGAGCAGGTCGGCGATGTCCACTTCCTGCAAATCCTGAACGCTCACCCGGCCTGCGGCCAGGTCCGAAAAGTTCGGCACGCTTCGAACGTGCAGCGGGAAGCCTTCCAGGTACTCTAGAATTTCCCGGCGCCGGGATCGGCTCACCGAAGGCAGCGCCAGCAGGATTTCAGTGGCGCCGGTTTCCCGAAGCATTTGCTCCAAGTGCTTGGGCTTATAAACGGCCAGGCCGGAGATCACCCGGTTGGCGATCGTGGAATCGTCATCGATGAATGCTACGGGCCGCATGCGTTGGCCAAGCCGAAGGGCGGCCACCAGCTGATTCCCCGCGACACCCGCGCCATAGATCGCAACCTTGGTGAGGCCCTGATCACGCCGCATCATCGGCACGCCCTGCATGCCCATGAACCAGTCCCCATGGAAGAACTGACGCATTGCCAGGCGCAGGCCGCCGATCAGCACGAGGCTGAGCCACCAGTAGTTGAAAATGATCGAGCGGGGCACGATCACCTTGTGATCGCTGTACCAGTACACGATCAAGGCAAGCACCAGCGATGACAGCGTCACCGCCTTGGCGATTGCCATCAGTGCATCGTTGCCGAAATAGCGCATCACGGCGCGGTACATGCCCGAGCGGATGAAGACCGGGATAGAAAACACTGGAGCGGCTATGAATAACCAAGTGTGCCGAACGAAGGGATTACCGGCCTCATCGAAGCCCAGGCGCACGACGAAGGCCAGGTATAGTGACAGCCAAACAAGTAGCACGTCCGTTACAACCTGCATCAACCGTTTCTGACGGCGAGGCAAGCGGATGAGCAACGACCGGATCGCAGTCATTCTCATGAAGTCAAGCATCCGTGCATCTAAGTACCCTCGGTAACGCTTCATCAATAGGGAAGGATACTGCCTGCCTGGTTGCTACGGCTACCTCAGCTTACCCAGCTGCTCCTTGTCGGCACGCTAGCTTTTCGCCACCTGTCGAAGAGTGACATGCAAATCTGATAATGTTGCCGATTTACAGCACCGCTTGCCGCTTGGCAGCAATGTGTAACGATTACACACCCTGCCGATAGGGAACGCAAAGGCATGATGCTTGACAACCAGCGCTTAGATTCATCCGAAACACGGCCGCTCGTTGCCATACTCATGTGCACCTACAATGGCGCCGCCTTCCTGAGAGAACAGCTGCAGTCCATTATCGATCAGTCCTACACGAACTGGTTCCTGGTAGTGTCGGATGATGGGTCTACTGATAACACGCTTCAGCTGCTGAACGAATATTCAGACCTGCTGCGGGATCGGCTGATCATTCGCAATGGCCCTCGCCAAGGGTTCGCCGAAAATTTCATGTCCTTGGTTAGCGACCCCGGCCTGAATGCAGAGTATTTTGCATTCGCTGACCAAGACGATGTGTGGCATGCCAATAAACTCATGCATTCGCTTGAGGCCCTCCGGCGGCAATCCACTCCCGAGAAACCCGCTATCTATTGCGGCCGATGCCGGCTTATCAATGCGGAGGGTGAATACGTCGGGCTATCGCCTTTATTTTCCCGAAAACCGTCCTTTAGCAATGCATTGGTCCAAAGCCTCGCCGGGGCCAATACTATGCTGCTCAACGCCAAGGCGCGGCATTTGCTAATGCGCCTTCCCCAGGATGCGCTGGTGATCGCTCACGATTGGCTGACCTACCTGCTCGTAACCGCGTACGGTGGCATCGTGATCTATGACGCGCAGCCCACTTTAGACTACCGCCAGCATTCCGCGAATGTCATCGGGGCCAATACCAACGTCCTTGCCCGGGCCAAGCGCCTGGGGCTATTGCTCAAGGGGCGGTTTCGCAACTGGAGCCAGGCAAACCTCAGTATTCTGGACGCCCTGCGCCCTCCGCTCTCCCAACAGGACGCACAGGCGCTGCGGTGGTTCAAGCAAAGCCACGGCGCGAAAGGGTTCAAGGCACTGATGACGCTTCATCGATCCGGCGTTTACCGGCAAACCCGGCTCGGCCAATGCAGCTTGTTACTGGCCGCTTTCTTAGGGAAGATTTAACGGCAGGACACGACACATGGCGCTACGCTACTACTGAAGGGAAACGACATTTTGATCTCGCGTCACCGCAGCAACCCTTTGCACCTTATTCAAGGGCTTTGGAGCCATCGCCAACTCATCGTGCAAATGACCCGTCGAGAAGTGATCGGCCGTTACCGCGGCTCCGTCATGGGCCTGGCCTGGTCGTTCTTCAACCCGGTGCTGATGCTGGTCGTTTATACCTTCGTGTTCTCCGAGATATTCCAATCCCGCTGGGCAGGCCAGGAGGGCAAGGGTGACTTCGCGATACTGCTTTTCGTTGGGATGATCGTGCACGGCCTGTTCGCCGAGTGTGCCAACCGCGCGCCGACGTTGATTCTGAGCAATGCCAACTACGTGAAGAAGGTGGTGTTCCCGCTGGAAATCCTGCCGTTGGTAAGCCTCGGTGCCGCGCTGTTCCATAGCTGCATCAGTGTGATCGTGCTATTGGCAGCGCAGCAGATGCTCAGCGGCACGATCCCCCTTACCGCGCTGTACTTCCCGGTGATACTGATCCCACTCTGCCTGGGCACTCTTGGCCTCGGCTGGCTGCTGGCCGCGCTGGGCGTATTCATCAGGGACGTCGGCCAGATCATCAGCGTGCTGACTACCGTATTACTCTTCCTTTCGCCGGTGCTGTACCCCGTGTCCGCGCTGCCCGAAGCCTATCGGCCTTGGCTGCAGCTCAATCCGTTGACCTACATCATCGAAGACAGCCGGAACGTACTCATATTCGGCCATTCGCCCGAGTGGCATGGCTTCATGTTGTCTCTGGCCGGGAGCGCAGTGATAGCGCTGGTTGGCTTCTGGTTGTTCCAGAAAACTCGCGCGGGGTTTGCCGATGTCCTCTGAAACCTATGCTATCCGCGTCGAGGACGTGTCCAAGTGCTTCCATACCTATGACAAGCCCATCGACCGGTTGAAGCGATCCGTGGTGCCCCGTGTTCAGCGCTGGGTGGGTGGGGAGCAGACTTCCTACGGGAAGGAATTCTGGGCGTTGCGCAACGTCAGCTTTGACGTCAAGCGTGGCGAAACAGTAGGGATCGTTGGCCGCAATGGCTCGGGTAAATCTACCCTTCTGCAAATCATCTGCGGCACTCTCACCCCAACCAGCGGTAGCGTGCAAACCCATGGCCGCGTGGCGGCGCTGCTCGAACTGGGCTCTGGTTTCAACCCCGAGTTCACAGGGCGGGAAAACGTATTTCTCAATGGAGCGCTGCTAGGCCTTACAAGGGAAGAAGTCGAAGCCCGCTTCGACGCGATAGCCGCATTCGCGGACATCGGGGATTTCATAGAGCAGCCTGTAAAGCACTACTCCAGCGGGATGGCCGTGCGCCTTGCATTTGCGGTGCAAGCTCAGGTCGATCCCGACATCCTGGTGGTGGATGAAGCGTTGTCCGTAGGGGATGCCAGATTTCAGGCCAAGTGTTTCGAGCGGCTACGCCAGCTCAAGGAGAACGGCACCAGCATTCTGCTTGTGACTCACGCGAGCGAACAGGTAGTAACCCATTGCAACCGCGCAGTGCTACTGGACAGAAGCCGCGTGGAGATGCTGGGCGAGCCGCGCCCGGTAATCAATCGTTACCTGGACCTCCTGTTTGGCCGTGAGAAGCACGCCAGCCCGGCACCCGCGGCGCAGGAAGCGCAGGCGGCGCCCAGAGCCGAGATCCCTGAAGGGGTGCCGGTAATGAATCTGGAAGGCGGAGACCATTTCCCCACACGCCCCGGTTACAACCCTAACGAGTATCGATGGGGGGATGGCGCGGCAGCAATCACCGACTACCACCTGAGCAGCGCCGGCGAAGCGTACCCCAACGTTCTGGAATGTGGGGAGCAGGCGACGCTGTGGCTTGTCATCCGCTTCAACCGGATGGTGGTTCACCCCATATTGGGCTTTACCGTCAAGACGAAGGAAGGGGTTACGGTGTACGGCACCAATACCTTGCTGCTGCAGGACGAAAGCATGGCCGAGCTCGGCTCGGCAGGGTCAACCGTACGAGCGCAGATTACCTTCAATCCGCAACTGGCGACTGGCGACTATTTCATTTCGGTGGGTGTGGCCTCGCGCAACGGCGAGGACATCGTGCCTCATGATCGTCGCTTTGATGTGCTGCATGTTGTCATCGGCCCTACCCCGTCCATGTTTGGCCTGGCCGATCTTCAAGCGACCATGGAAATCGAACCGGTGGGTTGATAGACCATCAAAGCGAAACTCGCCCTGCTCCGGGCTATCCCGGAAAGCGTGGAGGCTCAAGAGCCACAGCGAGCTACCCCTGCAAACACGCCAACTTAGGCGAGCACAGAGAAACGGCAGTCATGACAAATATAATTCGACACCAGGTCTCGACTACCGCCAAGGCGCGAGCGGCACAAAAAGGCCAACGACCTTGTGTGATCTGGCTGACGGGGCTAAGTGGCTCGGGAAAATCGACCTTGGCGGACGCGCTGGAAAAAAAGCTCATCGAACAGGGGAAGCATACCTACCTCCTGGACGGAGATAACGTAAGGCTAGGCTTGTGCAAGGACTTGGGGTTCAGCGATAAGGACCGGGAAGAAAACATACGCCGGGTTTCCGAGGTAGCAAATCTGTTCGTAGACGCCGGCTTGATTGTGATCACATCATTTATTTCGCCATTCCAAAAAGATCGTGAACTTGCCAGAAGCGTCATTGGCGAAGAGAACTTCGTGGAAGTTTATCTCAGCACACCCATAGAAGAATGTGAGCGCCGGGACCCAAAGGGGCTATACAAAAAAGCGCGCTCGGGCCTGATCAAGCAGTTTACCGGGATCGATTCGCCGTATGAAATCCCGCTCGCTGCGGATTTGGTAATTGATACAGTGAATGAAGATGTAAGCGCTGGGGTAACCCACATCATAAAACACCTCCATACTCGGTAGCCTGGATTTGAATGGCCACAGGCGCGGAAACCTGGAGCCTGTCGGGCTCTCTGACTCCCGTTTTGATAAACAACTACGCCATCCCAACCAGTCAGCGAGATGAAACTCGCAACCACTAGCACCCGTGACGGTGCTAGTGAAAACTCTGTCCTTGCACTTTCCGGGCGCATGGGAGAACGTGGTTAATCCAAGCCGACTTCGTCAGAGATAGTCCTTGAGCGAAAATTTATGATTCACCGAGCTACCCCAAGCATCGAAGGATTCAACCTTGGAAAGAAGCCCATAGCTCACGCTCGAACGATCATCGATAAGCTCTAATACAGGACGCACTAGATCAATTGGGCACAAATGCGGCTCAAAGCGCCCCAGTAGCTGTTTGTAAGCTTTTGCAAAACCACTGATACCAGCAGTTATCTGTGCCGCGACGTCCGTTGTCGATGAATTCACTCCACGCCCTACGTCGAACACTGGGGCTACTGAGTCTCCCACCAGCTCCAACCCTACCACCGACGGATGCGGTGCAGAAAAAAGCATTTCAAGCGAGACTCGATTCGAGTAGATCCTGGATATCGTTTTTGCCGGCAGGCTTTCAGAACTAAGCAGCGCGGTCATTTTTTGAACGGAAGAACGACGTATGCGCTCCGGCGTGTCCGCCAGGCATAGATAATACCCGTGAACGTCTAGGTTCATAAGCGGCTTCACTGCACGCTCGAAGGCTTCTTGCGTCGTTCCGCTCCAGCCGACATCTACCAACGCGACACGGCTGCCGTCTTGCAATCCGTGGTGCTTGAGATAGCGATGGAGAGCGATCCGGTTACGCCGACAGACCTTGAGAATTTCCCATCGGTAGGCATACAGGAAGCTTTTCACCCTTCCATGATTCGGTGGGCCGACAGACACGTCGGCCCCCAACCCCAGCTGGTTCATTATCGCAGTCGAAGGCGGCGGCACCCCTATCCGCTCAAGCAATTCGAAAGGTGCGAGGCCATCCGCTCCGGAAATGAAAAACGGGATGAACTGCAAGAAGTTTTCGGACGTAATGGAAGCTAATGTGTAAGCCGTTCGAGAGCCGAGGAAATAGCTATGTTTGGGATACTCTTCGCCCCAATGATCGGATGCAATTTCTTCCAAAGAGAAGCCATCTCGAGACATGAACAGGACGTGATCGATTTTATCGCTGAGCGCGGCTTTCTTGATCCATTCCATGAATGCAAGATTTGCGGTTCCACCATAGATAAACCCAACTTCGTCGAAGCTGCCAGGCGGGATAGTCCGCCCTTGGGTGTAAAGCAAGCCGTAGGCGATAGACGTCGCCAAGGAAATATCTTTGCCTAAATCACGTAACAAACTTGCCCGATAATGGAACGCATTTAAGCCCGCCTCTTTTGGGCGCACGACATCCCCTAGCTCGTTATCGCCTATATGGAGTATTTCGCTAACAGGTACTGAAAGCTGATGGGCCAACAGCCGAAAAAGCTCCCCGCTATCCCTTTTTGTAGCATCGCATTCGGAGGAAATGAATAGAGGAATTTTGTCGAGGCCGTGCGGCCGAAGCGCCTGCTTGAAGAATCCCTCAGGCAGATACATATCGGACGTGATGACGACAGTCCTATTCCGCTTCAAGAGATCCAGAAATATCGGCATTACTTCCGGATTTGGCTCGACCAGCGCAAGCTCCAGCGCGAACTCGGCTCGCATCAATTCGCCGGCGGCGACTCCGCATTCTGGCAGACAGGAGTAAATACCCTCAAGTGTAATTTCCCGCTTACCTCTTTCAAGCATTACGCGGAAGGCTTCTGCTTGAGCAGCACGACGCAGTTGACGAAAATCAGGAATAGCATATTTTTTGGCTATGATATCAAACGCGTCTTCAGGATGAGCAAGAGGCCTGATGAAGAGAGTATCGAAAAAATCAAACGAGACGACCGTCGCATTCTCGGCGGCGGCCACGAAACTGTCGTAGCCGTCAAATCTGGCGTTTTTGTTCATCTCGGTCTGCACATCGACCTTGCAGTCAGCACCCATCATACCGGGACCTCAAAGTTAATGCCGTTCGGGTGTAGGTTTACGTTATGGAATGGATCATATTGGAAGAATTCCGGGTTGAGATCATAGAGATGACGAAGCTCGCCCCTTAATCGGGCGTGCTTGACCGGATCAATGTGATCCACGCCTCGACTGATGGATTCATGATGAATCAAAGTCACTGCTTGGCATACGACATTGTAGTAACCACTTTTCACAGCGCGCATGCAGATATCTATATCGTTGTAAGCAATGGGCAGCGACTCATCAAAACCACCCAAGGCATTGAATTTAGCCGCTTCCATCATCAGGCATGCACCTGTCACAGCCAACCAGTTGTACTCGAGAAGATTTCGCATAAAGTAACCCGGTTGATCCATGTCACCGCGGACGAAAGCATGCCCAGGACCATCCTCAAGATTAAGAACGCCGGCATGCTGGATCAAGCGCCCGCCTGGATATAGCAACTTAGCGCCGACGGCCCCGACGTGGCCTAACTGCGCGTAGCCACCCAAACGTTCAAGCCAGTCAGCACATAGAACTTCAGTGTCGTCATTCAAGAACAGGAGCAGCTCACCCTGCGCTTTTTTCGCACCGATATTGTTTAGCTCTGAAAAGTTGAACTCAGCATCGTGACGGATAACCTGAGCCTTACCGGTATGCTGGAGGGCAGCCAGATAATCCACCGACTCCGCTTCAACCGAACCATTGTCGAGGATGATAATTTCAAAACGTCTATAGCTGCTCAGATTAGCAATGGACTCCACGCATCTTCTGAGAACCGTACCATTATCCCGGGTCGGAATAATGATCGAGACAAGCGGCTCACCATTCATTTTATAGTTCACACGAAAGTGGCCCGGCACCTGCTCCACCGGCTCCAGCTTGCCCTGCTGACTACGCCGCTTCATTGCTTCTTCCCGAACTCTGCACGAAGCCTCGATCACGTAGGGCTTGGCCGCAAGATTGGATGCAACAGATTCTGGCAAAATACGCCAGTGGTATAGCACCTTGGGGATATGGCTTATGCGGTCAGTATGCTCCGACACCCGGAGCACAAAATCCCAATCCTGACATCCATCAAACTCCGAGCGCAGCCCCCCGATTTTTTCGATTAAATTCCGGCGGACGCATGATACGTGGCAGGTATACATCGTGCTCATGAGGGTATCGGGAGACCATTTCGGCTTGAAATGGGGCTGAGCGAACTCCCCCGCCTCAGTCAACTTGTCTTCATCGCTATAAATGAAATCTGGGTCATCGCGATTGATGCAGAGGGCCATCTCGTAAAGACAATCGACTGTCAGCTCGTCATCATGATCCATGAAAACGACATAATCGCCTTGAGCAGCTTCTATGGCAGCATTCGTTGCACCAGATATTCCAGCATTCTTGTCTAGTCTAGCTACCTTAACCTTCGGACCCTCAATGGCGGCAAGCGTAATCCGGGTTTCCTCCTGACTCGCATCATCTGCCAGGATAAGCTCCCAATCCGGATACCATTGATTTTTCACCGAGCTTAGCACCGCCCGGAGAAGATCAGGTGGCGTGTTGTATACAGGAATAACGATTGAAAAATATGGACGTTTTTCTAAGCCCTTCAATGTAGAGGAAAGGTTCGAAGGTAGTTGAGGCTCCAGGTAGGTGTATCCTGTGGCAGATGCCCCCAGCTCGTATTCGCCATTTTGCTTCCGAACGATGCTCGCCGGTTCGACATCAACGGGCAGCGAATCAAGCGGTCCAATATTTGCGCGAGCGGCCTGGTACTGTTGGTAGATCCGGCTCTTGAGCCCCGCCAACCCTTCGCGCCGAAGTACGCGCATAACTTTCTTGGCGACAGCTCCAGGCGATTCTCGCTTGAGCTGGAAGCGCAGGGCAGACAGCAATTTATTCCCTTTCTCTTTATAGCTGCCTACTGAGCGTAACGGCCCCGTCAAGCGCCAGCTTGTCGATGCTCTCGTTTCTGTCAATGCGGCGTGCAAGGCACCTACCAACGATGTTTTGTCCGCGATAATGCTTTGAAGGCTAATAATCTTTGCCGAGCTTTCCGCCAAGGAGTTTTCAATGGCAACCGCTTCGGATCGCAAGGCCTTCACCTCCGAACTCAGGGATGCTACCTGCAAGCTTAGTTTTGTATTCAGCGACTCCATAACAGAGCTAGCCGTAGTGAGCCTATTGACTTCGGACTCAAGCGAGTTATATTTCTCCTGACCTGCTCGCTCGGCTTGACGGAGACCGTCAATGTCCTTCCGTTGCGAAGATATTTTTAGCTCCAGCGCTTTGTTACCGTCCGCATACTGAAGCAAGGGATAATTACGAACTCGCTCGTCATGAAGCTTGTTCACGAGCGCCTGCACGGATTGAGAACCCAACTCTTTCTTGTCTGCAGCCAGCAGCAACAGCTCTTCAAAGAGCTCTATTACAGCCGGCGAAGCAGCTTTATCAAGTTTAAGGTCGGCAGGATCGAACCGGGTGTGTCGCAGTCCAACTTCAAGAAATTCTTCTTGATACTGAATGAATTCGTGACTACGAGCATCAAATTTCAGCCCGAGCTGTTGCGCCATTCTTTTCAGCTCGGGCTCCGGCGAATCGATAAGATTGTCGTAATCAACGACTATCCGATTTGTCCCGACCGTGTCCCGCAGGGTTGCCAAGCTGTATTCTAACCAAAGCTGATATCCTTTCGCCAGGTCGAATCCATCACGTGCTTGTAGCGAGCGCGCTACACTCATGGGATTGCGGCAGGCTATGATATATTTGGCTTCGAGTTGAAGATGATTGAAAACTGATTGCCAAAATGGCAACAATCTCGAAATTCGAGGATCCTTGAATCCGTATACTTTATATAGCTCAAACCGGCTTCTAATCAACTCGACGGCGCGAAGCTTGAAGACATCCAAATCCGGGCGACTCAACTCTGCTTTAGACAGCGGAGCCATACAGTCCCAGTCGTCATTCAGGTGGGCTAACAGCTCTATATTGAGCCTATTTATATCGACGTCTTCCCAAAAGCCTTTGTCATTGTTCCCGACGGCTTCAGGCATCAATCGATCCCCAAGCTCTACGCCGAGGACTTTAAGGGCGCGAGTAATCGCGCTTGTGCCACTTCTGTGCATTCCGAGCACAACATATATCGTCTTAACGCTCATCAATTCATCCGTTCCGTCGTTCACTCGGACAGTAGCCGTCTAACACAACACTGCAAGCGTTCAATCGAGATCTCTTACATCGCCGCGTCGCAGTGACATGAAAAAGCTTGCAATAACAATCAGTCGCCGAGGTTGGCTAAAAAGCCTCCCGTTCACGCTCCTTGTCGAAATATCAGTCTGAACGCCCATTCCCATGGAAACGCGGGGGGCTTCCTTGCAACCCGGCACCAAGCAGCCATGCCGCTATCACTAAAGGGGCCGCGGCAATCCCAACACCCCAAGCCGCGGGAATAGCACCCGCTGCGATGCACCAACTCAGAGGTAGCAGCCAAGCCAAATTGATCAAAGCGACTGTAGCCGTGACCTTACCGTGGCTACCCAACCATATGGCCGCCTGCTGATAACCATGACTCCGATGAGCTTCGTAAATCCTTTGCTTGTTCTTTAGCCGTACTGCCAGGGTCCATGTCGCGTCGATTATGAAAACGCCCATCAGTACGAAACCAGCCCAGAAACATTCGGGTTTGTGCGCGGCAATTTTCAACCATAGGAACCCAATCGCAATGCCAAGAAACCCGCTGCCTGCATCACCCATGAAAATACGAGCTGGGGGTAGGTTCCAGCAAAGGAAGCCCCCTGAAGCCGCCCCTAATAGCAATGCCAACACCGTATCCGCCGGTGTTGCAAAGAGATAGCTAAGCAAAGCAAATCCCAAACATACGGTGACAGCCTGTGTTCCGGCGATACCGTCTATTCCGTCCATGAAGTTGTATAGATTCAAGAGCCACACCAAGCCAACCGCTAACGGAATGGCCAGCCACCTTTCGCTTAGGTGAAAATGCGAAGTGATTGGAACAATGGGCCAAGAGTGCAGCAGGGCGAGCCCGACCGATGCCGCCCCGAAGTGGGCCAGGAGCCGCCAGCGTGCCGCGATATGACCATGGTCGTCCGCGAAGCCTATGCTGGCGACAGCCAGGCCAGGCACGGCAAGCACCGCAGCGTCCCAGGCTGGTAGTAGCCCTAACCAGACTGCCGAGCCAAGCCCTAAAATGAATGCGGCTACGAGCCCCACTCCCCCCCCGCGAGGGGTTGGCACACTGTGCGAGCTGCGCTCATTCGGAATGTCGAGCAATTGTTTGCGAAGAGCATAACCGCGAACCGCGCCCGTAAGAAGCGCGGAGACAACAAGCACCGCCAAGCACAGTATGAGGGTCACGATTTTTCCGCCCGGTAAGCTTGCGCGGTCTGCTTCAAGGCGTCATGCATGCTTAGTGGCGGTTGCCATCCCAAGCGGCTGATTGTGTCGTCCAGACTCACCTCAAGCGCATCGCACAAACGGCTCATGACTTTTCCCTTTCCAAGGGCGGCGCCCCCTAGCCGCAACCAGCTGGCGGGGACGGAGACCAATCGTGGCCTGCGGCCCAATGCGTTGCAAATCGCAGCCATTAACTCACTTGACGTGGGTTGCTCGCTATCTCTGGCCAGCACTACGCCTTTTGCTGATGGCGCGTCGAGGCAATGGACCGTCAAATCGGCAAGGTTCTGAACGGCAATCACGCTCCGGCGGTTGCCCAATGCACCGAAGGGTAAGGGCCAACCCGAATCAAGTAGCTTCATGAGTGCTCGGAAATTGGCTTTTACCCCAGGGCCATACACCAGAGGAGGCCGAATGATGACTATTTCCAGTGCAGAAGTCGCGGCAAGCACATTCAAAGCCTGCTCCGCCTCATGCTTCGCCTGGCTGTAGGGGTCGAGAGGGGCGGGAGTGTCATTTACCGTGAAAGGCCCACGGCCTTGGGTCGTTTCTCCGTTGACCTTGATCGTACTCAGGAATACGAAACGGCGCACTCCGCAGGCAACTGCATGCCTGGCAAGCCTCACCGTCGCGTCCGCGTTCGCGACACGGTAGTCATGGTGTGCTCCGGGACCATTGTCGGCCATGACATGCACCCGTGCCGCGCAATGGATTACTGCGTCGACTCCCCTTAAATCAGGCAGGCATGAGCTGAGTAGGTCGTAATCCACCGCGGCGCAGCTCGATTGCCACAATGAAAGGTCCCGCACGGCAGCAATCAAATTTGTATCCGGGAGCTCAGCCAGACGCGCGCGCACAGCCGAGCCAACAAAGCCTGTTGCACCGGTTAAAAGAATTTTCCTACTCATTTACGAACACGCCCAGCCACCGCCTGCGCCAGGCAAAGGATTGCAAAATAGCACTGATCCCGCGGCCGCCGCCGACATTGGTACGCATGCCTACTAAGCCAGACCAATCCGCGACGACCTTTGTGAAGTTGATCTCCTAGGACTGGCGGGCAACCGGCAAGTTCGGCAATCAGCCGGATTTGGGTGTACCACCACCCGTCGCGAACCAGACGGTAGCGGTTGAGGAATTGCCGGAGCCCGACATTTGCCCCGACCGCATTGTTGACGTGCTGGCGATAATTCAAGGTGGGCATGCTATCGATGTGCCACGCGTGCCCACTGGCGCGGACAGTCGCATACAGATACCAGTCGTGCAACGCCACATCATGCAGCGCATCTTTCTGCTCTCGAATTCGGCTCTTTATATAAGCTGCTAACGAATGCGTGAATACATAGGTGCATCCCGGACCCGCCGCTTCAAAGAAATGGTCATAGCGAACCTGGGGCTGCGCCTTGTCGAGCAGAAGCTTACGGCCTCCTGGCCAAAACGCCGTCACGTTGGACGAATAGGCCTCACAACCGGTAGCCTGAAGCTGTGCATGCGCCCGGTGTAATTTGTGCGGTAGCCAGATGTCGTCCTGGTCGCTAAGGGCAATCAGGTCATAACCCTCGAACGGCACCGCGTCCATCAGATGGAAAAAATTGGCGGCCGCGCTCCCCCTTCCACCCGAGCCCGGCAGCACATGCACACGGCAATCCAGGAAAGCGCGCCTATGGCACCGCTCTAGCGTATCGTCTTCACTTGCATCCACACTAATAAACAGATCAACCGCAACGTCACGCTGCAAGAGAATGGTATCAATCTGCTCATCAATCCATCGGCTGCCATTATACGCCGCCAGTAGGACAGCAACACGTGCAACGCTCACCCCATGCTCCTTTGGTCACATTACGTGCTGGCTTGCTAGGCAAACCCTAAATGCATACGGGCGTGCTGTGCCACTTCCCAACCCGCACCCTTTCACAAGGACCTGCCAATCTCCCGACCTGTGAACGCCTGGCTTCGCAATGCAGTCCATGCGCGGGCGGCAATTGTAACCAAGAGACGAGATGTGCACAGTAGGAGCGAAACAAAATCAAATAAATATCCATATACAGACGGATCAAGGACCAGCCGCCGGTTATCTCCCGGACAATGGTATATGTAACTTTACGTTACCAATGCCTAGTCAGGCCCGCGCTTACTGAGTACTACGAGCACGAGTGTGAATGCAACGGATGCAATGATACCCATCTGATACACATCCACTGACATCCACGGACCTTGGCGCCCAAAGTAGTGCTGCCAGCCATTCGACTGTATCCCCTGTTGAGCATAAAATGCAGTGTTTACCGCGTTAGGCATGTACAGAGAACTAGCGATCATCGTTGCCCCAACAATTACCCCCCATAACCGCTGAGAGATTGTATAGGAAGACGTTGCAACCACCGCTGCCATCAAGGGCAATGCTCCGATCCACTGCCGACTTTCCGAGCCGAAAGCCAACAATACGAGGTAAGCGGACAACGCAAGCACGAGCTGTGGGTAGTCGAACGCAGACCTGCCCGCAGAGGCTTTTGCCAACGCAAGAAAGGCCATAATGACCAAAGGGCCGAAGCTAACGATATGCGCGATTATTGGCTTGTAGGGCGCAGCAAGCGTTTGAAGCATCATGAAGTGTAGCAATGGCGGCCCTTTGAACCCGTGAGACCAATCCATGAAGCTATACATGCACAGGAGGCTGATCGCCATGAGAGCCGAGGCCCAGGCTAGGCCAGGCAAGTGCAAAGCGCGCCACGCCATGCCCGAAATTAGGATCCGGTAATAGTAGCAAACTATAGCGAAAACTATTGAAGCTGCCGCGCACGCCGATAGCATAATCAGCTGCGGGACCGAGCTGAGCACTGCGCCATCCGCGGTATGGCTAGCCACTTCGGTAATCGAAGTGCTGGATAGAATGTAATAGGCCATTAACGCGGCAATACCCGCCAACGACATCATGACGACCGATTTTTTTCCCGACGCTACAAAGCCATCAGATCGCAACGCGTCTACACTTTTCGTGCATGCGAGCACAAACACCCCAATGAAGAGGCTCGGAATTATCCATACAAAAATAGCCGCGCAAGCACCCAGTGTTTTTTGATAGCCTTTGCTCCACGCCCAGAGCGCAAAACACGTCAACGCGAGCGCAGCGTGGTCGCTTAAGATAGGATAGTAAACCGGCATAACGATGAAAGGCCAGCTACAAATGAGTGTAACAGTCGTAGTAATTCTCGCCGCTCTAACAACCTGCAAATTTGCCAGTGCACTATTGAATGAAGCGGCAGCGGTCGCCAAAAGGCATATATTTATCCACATCTGCACGGCAAGGGGATCACGGAATTCCAGGCCCAATTTCCCCAACGTGATAAGCGGGAGAAAACCGGACATACGAATCGCCCGGTAAGGGTCCCCGGAAATCCCATCGCCATTGATAAGGCTTATTGCGTATCCAAGATATACATTACCATCCCAGCCGGCGCCTCCTCCGACCGGGATATGGCCGAGCAACCGGTAAAAGGTGATAGCCGCAGCGATGGTAATAACGAAGACGATTAGCGGTTCGGAGAATTTCCTGTTTTCGTCACTGCGAAACATCACCGCCCCTCTTTACAAAAACCAATTTGCTCAAAACAAAAACAATTGGGATGCTTACCACCGTCGAGATTAGCGGAGCCACTACCGTACTGAAGTGGAGGATCTCGACACAAACGTAGATCAAACCTGCATTCAGACCGTATTGAACCACATAGATGAGAGGGTAAAACAACCAGGCATAGGCCCGGTTTGACTCGGAGAACACGAAAAAACGGTTCAGGCAGTAGCCTATGACAATACCTGCCAGATACGCAACTGCATAGCTCGCTTGATAAGGTAATACTTCAAGCATAAGAAGATAGAGCAGGTAAGTCGCCAGGGTGTTCAAACCGCCTGATATCACGAATCTGACGAGCTTTATGCCAAGAAGAGCATTAATTCTTTCCCGCATCAACTGGCTGCCTTCGGCGGATGGCTCGACTTGTACCGCTTGAACTCATCGTAATCCCGGATGTAGTCACCGTTATCATAGTAGTGAGACGCAAATACCAACAATACGGCATCTGTCGAATAGCGATACTGTATGCCCCACGTAAGCGGAGGCAGATACAGCCCAAGATTCGGGCGATCCAGGACAAACTCTTCCCTAGTATAGCCGTCGTCCGCAACAACATGGACAGTACCTTTTACTGCGATCAGAAATTGATGACAGGCTATGTGGGCATGCTCTCCGCGCGTCTCCACCGTTGGCACATCATAGACAACAAAATACCTCTTGCATTCGAAGGGTATCTGTTTATCAAACTCTCCGACAGTCAAGCTCCCCCTCATATCCGGGATATTTGGCAGGTTATGCAGGGTAACTCCGTAGACTTTGGATTTTACTGAACCCGGCAAGCGCGGGTTATCAATTACAGCGTCATTACCAGCGGAGTTTAACGTATGAACATATCCTGTGATTCTCGCAGGATTGCCCTCTACAATAGCCAGCGGGGGCACGGAACTCATTACAACCGCACCGGACAAAACCACTGCGCCCGAAGCGATGGTAACGCCTGCATATATCGTGCAGTTACTTCCTACAACAGCGTTTTCGCCGATTATTGTCTGCTGTTCGGGATGTTCGCCGGACAGTACTACAGAATTAAAGCCAATCTCGACAGTATCATGAAGTTTTGCCGTAGGTTCGACATACGCGCCAAGCTTGATGGTTGCCATTATTTCGCCCCGCCAGATACCATTGCAAAAACGTGAGTAGACTTACCGTAGGAATACCCTAGCTTTTCCCATGTTTTTATTACGGCCCTGTTAGTAGACTGGGTGGTCATGAACGCCAGATCGATGCCGAGGTCTTTGAATCTGTAGGTCATTTCGGAAATCAGCTTCACGTACCATCCGCGTCGGGATCTACCGACAGCAGATAAAATCATTTTACCGATTTTGGCGCTATCGCCGCAGTATTCGGCAGGCATAAGATTCGCGGTCAGAAAAGCGTCCGGCGCTCCATCCGAGGCTTCCGGAATCATCGTTATATCCGCATAGCCCTTGATAGAGTTTTCGATGAAAGTACCTAGAAATTCATCCGCCACCTCTTCCGAGAAACTGAAATCGGCATGGAATCGATCGAAGTCGTTCCGGCATGCCTTGGCAGTAATTCTCAGCGGCTCAATATCCTCCGCGGTCGCATCTTTCGTTGCAAACCGTTTTGGATACGCGTGGGATTGGACCTTATCACTAAAGTATGTCAAGCGGGTTTCAATCAGCTTCCAGCGAGCGAGACAAAGCGCTTGCAATGAAGTTAATCCTTCGGAGGGGATTTCCGCAAAGATGTAATATTTGCCGTGAAGCTTAGAAAGCTGACTATCAAGCGTAACCAGCAGGTTTTCAAGCGAAGCGACACCCTCTCCCTTCATCAGCAGCGAATGCATGAAATCGATCCGATACGTAGGGATCTTGAAATAATTCGTATCCCAAGGGAGCGCTCGATAGTAGATTTCCGTTTGACCTGATCCATCTTTGATGCAAGACAGTTCGCCTGAACTCACGTCCGATTGCAGTGCTTTCAGAAAGTCGGCGCCCAAGGCTTCTTGTCTACGGTTCAAGAAGGATAACGGTGAATACGTATATCCTTCCATGATAGTTTTGGCGTCCATCATTTGTTATCTCCGAAAGCTGTGCTGTTTTAGTATTAGATTCAGAGGCCTTTGCTTGGTATTTTCATAGGTACGCCATGCATAAGAGCCAACGATACCGAGAGCAAACAGATTCAGAGAGCCAAAGAACACAATCGACAGAATAGTCATTGCGTAACCGGGAACGCTTATTTGACCAAATAACCTGGACATAACCACTAGCACGGCGAATACAAAAGCGAGGCTGGCGGTAGCCCCGCCGACCCTGGTCAGTAGCCGAATAGGCAAGTCAGTGAAGGCGAATACGCTATCCATCAGGTAGTTAAACTTCTTCTTGAACGTCCACGCTGACTTACCGTGCATGCGCTCCTGTCGGACGTATTTAACGATCTCACGCTTGTACCCCAGCCAGAATATCTGGGCTATGAGAGAGCTGTGACGCTCTTCAAGTCTCAGGAGCGAGTCCCTGAACTCCTTGGAGCAGGCGAATACGTCAACCCCACCCGGCGGGATGTCCGACACAATGTAGCGACGATAGAGCCCCCAGAATACATTGGCCGCTACCTTGCTCATGAAAGGGTCGTTTCTTGCTTCACGTACACCGATAACGACATCCACGTCATCTCGCTCTTTCAGGATCCCGTCCATGTCTACGATCAGGCGCGGGGGCTCTTGCAGATCGGCGGCCATCACTGCGAACCTGTCTCCGCTTCCCGCTTCGAGCCCTACCCGAATGGCCGCGAAAGAGCCAAAGTTACGGGACAGGGCTATCAATTGAGACGAGAAACCCGCGGTAGGAAGCACCTTCTTGAGCATCTCGTACGAACGGTCAGGGCTTCCATCCACTACAAAGACAAGCTCTAACTCTCCATTCAGGGTAGAGTGCATCGCTTGCAACTCAGAAATTAGATCGGGAATTGACCCTTCATTCTTGTACACGGGAATTACAAGCGACAACACTTTACTTACCCCGCTGGAAGTACGTTGATACGGCAGATATCACACGCTCGACCTGGTCGTCCTTGAGGCCGGGATAGCAAGGCAAAGATACGACTGTCGAGCACGCCTGCACCGTCACAGACATGTCGTAGACCTGAGTGACCGGATAAGCTGACTGGAGATGGTCAGGTATTGGGTAATGGATATCCGAATGGACGCCACTTTCCGCCAGATGCTTTCTGAACCCTTCACGGTCGCTGGTTCGCACTACATATAGATGAGCAACGAAGTCATCATCAACGGACGAGGGCACTTGTAAATCGAAGGCCTTGAACGCGGTATTGTAGCGCTGGGCAATCCTTCGACGTTGTTCGTTTTGCCCGTCCAGCTCGGGAAGTTTCATCCTGAGAATGGCCGCTTGTATCTCATCAAGTCGGCTGTTGCGCCCACCCGGCACCGCGACGTTGTATTTCCCCTCCCAACCATATTGTTTGAGCTTGCTAACCCTGGAAGCCAGTTCTATGTTGTCAGTTACAATCGCTCCACCGTCTCCCAGTGCTCCGAGATTCTTGGTTGGATAGAAGCTGAAGCAAGCTATGTCTCCGTAGGTGCCGCACTTCTTCCCGTTGCGCTGAGCGCCGTGCGATTGCGCACAGTCTTCAATAACCGCGACCCCGGCAGACTTAGCAATAGATACAATTGCATCAATATCTGCCAGTTGACCGTAGAGGTGCGTCACAATAATGGCCTTGGGGTTTTCAACCATAGCCGCCCGGAGTGCTTCCGGATCCATCGTCAAGCTTTTTTCGCAGATATCAATATATACAGGTTCCGCTCCTACCGCTCTTATTGCGGTCGACCCGTAAAAACCGGCATTGCTGACGGTGACCACCTTGTCGCCGCTCTTCACGCCTATCGCTCGAAGGCTGAGTTCCAATGCGTCGGATCCGTTTGCAACGCTAACGCAATGCTCCACATTGAGGTAGGCGGCGAATTCAGCTTCGAACCGCTTGACCTCTTCACCCATGATATACCAATGGCTATCCAGGACACGGCATACCGCGCCCTTGAAATCCTGCCCGGCGTTAACCTGGCTGGCTGAAAAAAGCGGGACTGGGGTAGTTTCATTCATGGGATTACTCCAAGCGAAAATTATCTGGCCAGACGCTCTCGGCACCGTGCTTCCAAACCGTAAAGCTCGACATTGCCAGCGTGCATGATTGGATCAAAGCGGAACGTATTCTTGAAGCCACTAGCGCTTTCCATTGAAAACGAAAGCACATGAGGTACGTCGCCGCCGGGAAGAGATGCCATTCTGGACTCGGTCTCATTGAAGCCTGGAGACGTTGAAGCCAGGTAGAACAACTGCGCAACCTCCGGGGAGGCCGTAGCCGCCTTGACACTTATCTGCAGAACACGGCAGGAGCGGAACATTTCTTCTCCTGGAGCCGTGAACGTCACCATGGGATCCTCGCTCGTTTTCAATAGCAGCCTGTCCGAGGATCGGCTCTCCACGGACGCGCTGCTTATGGAAAGGAGCTGCGAATTTGGCGTTAGTATAAAGTCGGCTCTAGGCTCAGTCGCACCGTAAGGCAGAGGTACGTAGAAAAATGTTCGCGTGAAGCTTGAGGCCACGGCCCTGGCGTTCAGGATCGCGCCTTTCAGGTCTCCGGGATATATCTGAGGGCAGGCCACAGGACCAGGTTGCTGGATCTGGGTCTCGATGCACTCCAGCCCCCCTAACCGCTCCGTCATTTGAGCGTGATAGAAATTTCCATACCGGAAGGCTGGAGTATAGAGATACACGACCCCTATCAGTATTAAAATTCCAACTGGCGCTAGTGCGGGTATCCGCTTTGCTTTTCCGCACTTCCCCACTTCATGGAGAAAGATGGCGACAGCCCAGGGCCAGATCAATGTGACCCAATAATAATGGAAGCGCGAGAAACCGAAGGAAAATATCTCCAATGGACTGTTCATGTTCTCGGGGCGAATATTCGTCCTTCCAGCCGCGACTAGAAAGAGGTAAGCCACGACCACCGCCACCAGCGAAATAAATATGAAATATTTCACTCGCGATTCGGTGCCATTCTCGATGTTCAATAAATATTTTACGCTAACTACAGATACGGCCACCAGGAGCAATACACCCCCCAGCGTTATAACTAAGGAACTAAGCGGATGGTAGGGATTCAGTAGAATTGACCGCCCGATCTTTCCCAATAGAAAAAACCAGAAATCGCTTTCCCATGGATATGCCATCCCTACGCTTGACAGATGGGTGCCATGCTGTACCCCGACAATCACCCAAAGCTGGGCCACGCTACTTATGATTGCAGGAATTCCTAGCGCCAACCCGTAAGTAGTGTAGGTTTTCTTCTGCACTTCACTGACGTATCTACTCATGACGAGTAGTATCGCCGTGACAGCCAGTATGCCAAAAGCACCGCTAATATAGGAAAAGCCTGATACAAGCCCTAAGCACAAGACCCCTAGCAAGGGCAAAATCTTTCTTTTTTGAGGGGTTGCAATAATCGCGAGGATGCCTAATACACAGACCAAGGGAATCGACTGATGGTAAGCAAGGTTCTGTATGCCCCAGTAGTTATCGGACTGTAGCATCAGTATACATGCTGAAAATGCACACGCACGCACTGCGAAATTATCAAAGGCCAGCTTCAGGAGATACCACTGAAGAAACAACAGCCCGCCCAGAACACCTAGAAGTGTCAGGGCCTGATAAACCACACCGTGCCCCGCCAGGTATCGCACGTCCAACGAGTCGAGAAAAAGCCCAACGGGGCCGAGGGTATCATTGGAGGGTTTGAACAGGTAGCCAAGATCTACTCTACCCATTGTTCCGTCGGCGTATTTTTTCCAGTCGTCCCAGTAGGGCAAATCAACGCCATACTTTACAAGCGCCAGAAAATTGAACAACAGCGCGACGCAAGGTATGGCAACTAACACCCAGCTTACGAAGCGAGCAAATGGCGTACGGGAGAGTTCTGTGGTTGTACTGGAATGCATATTCAATTAGGTATATCGCCATCTAATGAAATACTTACCAAGGCTGTCGAATTCTTTCCTGCAGCCCTTAAAGAAGTAGTTCTTGCTCCACTGTTCATCGCGCGGGTGATTACGCGCGATTGAGAGTATCGATTATCGCTTGGGGTTGTGGGCGCATGATCAAACCGGGCTATCAAACAGAAGGTGCCTTCGCAGAGACGCCCCCTGCCGCAGTTTTTGTGCCTCGTCAGACTTTCTGTTTCGGGCCGGATTCTTCGCAGCCTGGGAATCGGTTGCGAATGGAAGGGGTTTAGACGATAGAAAAGGCGGACGCGGCGGGCCACGACGGCGTCAAGGGCGGAGAACACTACGATGTGCCCTGCGGTGTTTACCAGAGGCAATTCTCGAGCGCTTTGCCTCCTCCCAGCACGAGGTTCGGGCGCCTTCTCTATAGTGATTGGCCAGCTACCAGCGGCTGCTTCGTGCAGTTCTACTGGTCGCCCCGTCTCAAGTGTTTCTTGGGACGTCATGGCGGCGCCATAGGCAGGTCCACAATGGCAGATCTCCAAACCTTTGGAACATTCACCTGTGAGACAGCCAATACCGGCTTCGCCGGCAACGAGAATCTTCACGCTTGGACCGCACCATTCCTTATGAGCCGGGTAACGTACCCGATTGAAGCTATGGGCCTACCAGCAGGCCAGATAGCACCTCAGCTCCGTCAAAGCGAGGTGCCCGCATAGCAGCGTTTCCATTGATGTCAGCGTACGCTTGGCAACTACGCCCCCGCAGCCCGAGCTTGGCATTCAGACCCGCGACTAGCGCCGGGAACTGAAAGCGTTCGGAGGTATTCCTCTTTGCTCTGTGCGGAACGGGTATTGCTTTGTAACCTTTTCTACAAGCGAACGGGATTTTCGACCTTTTAGCGGCCGAAGTCTACCGCTCGGGTGTACTAGGACGGATTGGGTGGGAATTTGAATAGCCCACAGCGAGCCGCAGCCTGGGCTGGCGGCGCGGACAGGCTTCGGTCAGGGTGGGCAGTCTAGGTGGGCTGCGGCTTACCCGGTGTTAGATTCCATGCGCGCCTGCACGAAACCCTAATGACGCCATTGCGAGGATGAGATTTCGAACCGGGCCCTGTCCTTATCTCCAGCGCTGGCAGCGCCGCTGGAGATGGACACAGTGAATGCGGGAGAAAGGCCTGATCTAGAACTTCTCCTCACTAGCAATCTTCAACAGATACTGCCCATACCCTGTCTTGGCCAGCCGCCGCCCCTGCTCTTCCAGCGATTCCTTGGGAATCCAGCCCGCATGGAAGGCGATTTCTTCAAGGCAAGCCACTTTCAGCCCTTGGCGGTGCTCGATGGTATGCACGAAGTGGCTGGCTTCGAGCAGCGACTCGTGGGTACCCGTGTCCAGCCACGCGAAGCCGCGGCCCAGCAGTTCCACGTTCAGCGAGCCTTGCTCCAGGTACGCCCGGTTCAGGTCGGTAATTTCCAGTTCGCCACGGTGCGAAGGCTTGATCGCCTTGGCGATTTCCACCGCCTGGCTGTCATAGAAGTACAAGCCGGTAACCGCATAGTTTGATTTGGGTTGGGTGGGTTTTTCCTCGATGCTGAGCGCTCGCCCCTGCGCATCGAACTCCACCACGCCAAAGCGCTCCGGGTCTGCCACGTGATAGCCAAATACGGTCGCGCCGTGTTCCTGGCTGTTGGCCGCGTGAAGGTTGTCGGAGAAATGCTGCCCGTAGAAGATGTTATCACCCAGGATCAGGCAGCTCGGCGCGCCCGCGAGGAATTCCTCTCCGATGATGAAGGCCTGGGCCAACCCGTCCGGGCTTGGCTGCACCGCGTATTCGAGCCTGAGCCCGAACTGGCTGCCATCGCCCAGGAGCTTGCGGAACGAAGGCAAGTCGTCCGGCGTGGAAATGATCAGGATTTCTTTCATGCCGGCCAGCATGAGCACCGAAAGCGGATAGTAGATCATCGGCTTGTCGTACACCGGCAGCATTTGCTTGGAGGTGCCGAGGGTAAGCGGGTGCAGACGGGTGCCGGAGCCGCCAGCCAGAATGATGCCTTTGCGAGATGTCGCCATGGTTACAGGTTCCTTTTGCTATGCCGCGGCCTTGATTGGGGCCGGCTTTCCATCAATGCCTCGCGAGGTGGGTGCCTCGGAGGGTGGCCGTAGTGCGACCGGGTGCTCGCATGGCTGCGCAACCCGGAAACAATACCAAATACAAGGGGATAAATCACCGGAACTGCACCCAATAATGCCGGCGCCAAAATGTGTTCGCATTGCTTCAGTGGTCGGTAACTACCCGCAGGCCCGCGTGCGCACCCCGCAAAGCCCTTGCCAGCGCGGCCTTCGCCATAGGCTCGCCGTGCACCAGCCGAACTTCCCCGGGTAGCGCATCGATGCCGGCCACAAATGCCATCAAACCGGCTTGGTCCGCATGCGCCGAATAGCCCTCAAGCGTCGCTACGCCAGCCCGCATGTCGTATCGCTCGCCATCCAGATCTATGCCGATAAACCCTTCCGCGCCTTCAGCGGCCTGGATCACCGCGCCCGGCGTGCCTTTGGCCTGATATCCGGAAAACAACACGTTGTGCCGAGGGTGCCGCAGCATCGCCTTGAAGTAATTGACGATACGGCCACCCGAGCACATCCCGTTACCGGCGATCACAATGGCGGGGCGCAACGTGCTGGCAAGGTAGTTCACCGTTCGCTGATGCTGCTCATGGCTGTCGATGGTGATCAACTGGGGGAAGGTCAACGAGGATTTGCGAGCCTCGGCACGCGCCTGTGCCTCTTCGTTCCACCAGGGTTGCAGGTCTCGATAGGCCTGGGTAATCCGGCTTGCCAGTGGCGAATCCAGAATCACCGGTAATTGGGGCCAATCCACCACGCCCGGCGCGCCCTGCCCGCCTTCGTTCAAGGCTTTGTCGCACAGGATGGTTTCAATGTCGGCCAACAGCTCTTGCGTGCGCCCGAGACTGAACGAAGGAATCAGGATCGTGCCCTGGTCCTGCAACGCTTGTTCAATCAGGCGCTGCAGCCGCGCGGTGCGGTCACCACTGGCGGCATGCAGGCGGTCGCCATAGGTGCTTTCCAGTACCAGCACGTCAGCACGCTGGGGTGGCACTGGCGGCCGCAGCAGCGCGGAACGGCCGCTACCCAGGTCGCCGGAGAACACCACCCGCGTGCTTCGAGGCAGGTCCGGCTGCTCGATGTCCAATTCCACATAGGCGGCCCCCAACACGTGCCCGGCCCGTTGCAGGCGCAGCTTGCAGAGAAGATCTTGGGGCAGGCTGAACCACTGATCGTAGGGCAACGCCACGATACGGTTTTCAACCAACGCAAGATAGCGCTGCAGCGTGGCTTGATCGCGGCTCAGCATGAGCTTGAACGCGTCTTCGAGCATCAACGGCAGCAACCTGGCTGACGGCTCGCTGCAGATGATCGGCCCTTCGAACCCCGCCGCCAATAGCCAGGGGATGCGCCCGACATGGTCCAGGTGCACATGGGTCACTACCAGAGCAGCGATCCCTTCAATCGAAAAATCGATTGCGTTGCTCCGCCCGGCGCCTTCACGCCCCTGGAACAATCCGCAATCGACAAGCAGGCTGCGGCCAGCGGGCAATTCGACCTGATGGCACGACCCGGTAACCCCTTGATGGGCACCGTGATGAGTAATCTCGGGATACGGCACTGGCTCCATTCCTTTGTGCGATAGGGAGCACGGATTTAGCCGTGTATCGTTCCTGAAACCCTATAGGGGCTGATCCGAAACAACGGGTGCCCCGTTGATTCGTAATGAAAGTTTTCTACGCTTTGGCCTGTGTTTGAGGTAGGTTTGGCTTATCAGGCAGTAGTTGCCGACATAAGGCGGATAACTACGTAGAAAGCCGTACAGGCCACGGGCAACGCACCCGGGCGGTGATTATAAGGGCGGGCATGAGACGTTTTCTGGTGGCGATAGCAGTGCTGGCGTTGTGTGGATGTGCGGCGGATTCGCAGTCCCAGGTTCGGCAAAGCAAGAAGGGGCTTAACATCAGCTGTTCGGGGCTTACCTCCTCCTGGAACCGCTGCTACAAGCGGGCAGAGAAAGCCTGTGGCGGCGACTACAAGGTGCTCGCGCGCTCGGGGCAGGACGGCGAGGACGCCAGCGAGTTTCCCTTCGGGATCAACCCGGCTGGCTATACCAGCCGCAGCATGATCGTGCTATGCCGCTGATGCCTGGGTTACCCGCATGACTGCCGCGCTGCTGATTATCGATATGCAGCAGGGCATGCTGTCCGCACACCTTGGCCGGCGCAATAATCCTGAGGCTGAACAGAACATCGCGAAGCTGCTCGCCCATTGGCGGGGCCAGGCTTGGCCAGTAGTGCATGTTCGGCACATATCCCGCACCCCGGGTTCGGTGTTTTATCCCGGCCAGCAAGGGTGCGAATTCCAGCCAGCACTGGCACCCCTTCCGGATGAAGCCGTATTCGAAAAGAACGTGCCCTGCGCGTTCACCGCCACCCAACTCGAGCGCTGGCTGCGGGTTCGAGGTATCGACACGTTGGTGGTCGTGGGGGTGGTGACAAACAATTCCGTCGAAGCTACCGCCCGCACCGCAGGGAACCTGGGCTTCCGGGTGAGCGTTGTCGAGGACGCCGCCTACACCTTCGATCAACGTGACCTCAGCGGGCGCGTGTGGCCAGCCGAAGATGTGCATGCGCTGTCGTTGAGCAACCTGGCACTGGACTACGCCACGATCACGACGACGGCAGCACTGTTAGCTTAAGCCTGGCTGCCAGACGCAGGGGTTACCTTCTGCCGGATGGCGGCGCGGCGCAACCGCCGACGGCCTCGCATCGCGATAAAGCACCCAATCAAGGGCCCTACGGCCAAACCGGCCAGCAATGCGAGCAATACCACTACTGAGACCGGCCACTCGGGGCCAGTGAACCCAAGGAAGCTGAGGGCAACCTTTTGTGGGTTTTCCAGTACGAACAGCAGGCATACCGCCGCCACGACCAGAATAACGACAACTTGCAACAGGCGCGTGAAGCTACGCACGGGCTTTCCTCCAGAGGTCAGGCGCTGTCGCGCACTTCATCTTCGTTCACCCGGTCGCGCAGCTCCTTTCCAGGCTTGAAATGCGGAACGAATTTGCCATCCAGGGTAACCGATTGCCCGGTTTTGGGGTTACGGCCCACGCGCGGCGAGCGGTAATGCAACGAGAAGCTGCCGAACCCGCGGATTTCAATCCGATCTCCCGTGGCCAAGGACTGGGACATCTGTTCGAGCATGGTCTTGATTGCCAGCTCCACGTCCTTGGACGACAACAGGCCTTGATGCGTGACAATTCGTTCGATCAGTTCGGACTTCGTCATGTTTTTCCCTTCTTTATCAAGAAGCTAGGAAACCGCAAGAAAGGTTGTAGCACGGCGAACCGGGTTTGAACAGCCCGCGTCTTGACTTTCTGAAAATCCAGGCGAAAGAGGAGCTTACCGTGAAAATCAGGCATCAATTTGTTGACGCCGCCGCCTCGCTTGATAGAGAGAGTCTTGCTTAACACCGTCAAACAAATCCCACAATATGGGATGACCAATCACATATTGAGCGAAGCGCAAAAGTGTTTTAGGGTGGCTCCAGATTCCCTCCGCGCTTTCATAACAACAACAGCACGAGGTTCACATGGCTCACCCGAACCTGGACGCCGGCATTCATGCCAGCACCATCAAACGCCTCAACCTCAAGCTCATCCCGTTCCTGATGTTGCTGTATATGGTTGCCTACATCGACAAGTCGAACATCTCGGTGGCGGCCTTGCAGATGAACGCCGAATTGGGGCTCACCGCCCGCATGTACGGGATTGGTGTGGGGCTGTTTTTCCTAACGTACATATTGCTGGAAGTGCCCAGCAGCCTGATCCTCACCCGGGTAGGGGCGCGACGCTGGATTGCCCGCATCATGATTACCTGGGGCATAGTCGCGGCCGGGATGAGCCTGGTACAGAGCGCCAACCAGCTATACGGCATGCGCCTGTTGCTGGGCGCCGCCGAAGCCGGGTTCACGCCCGGCATTATCTATTACCTGTCGCAGTGGTATCCCCGCACCGACAGGGCCAAGGCCATGTCCTTCTTCTACATCGGCGCCGCGCTGGCGTCGGTCATCGGCTTGCCGCTGTCCGGCGCGTTCCTTCACCTGGACGGATACTTCGGCATCAGTGGCTGGCGCTGGCTGTTCCTTCTCGAAGGCTTGCCGGCAGTGGTACTGGGCGTGGTGGTGCTGCGCTACTTGCCGGACACTCCCGAGCGCACCCACTGGTTGCAACCTGCCCAGGCCGCCTGGCTAAGCCGCACCATCGCGGCGGAGCAGGCCAGCAGCCCAATTTCCCATCATGTCGGCTGGCGCAAGGCGTTCCAGAGCCGGCAGGTGTGGCTGCTGAGCCTGTTCTGGTTGCTGCAGGCGTTTGGCACCATAGGCATCACGCTTTTCCTGCCATTGATCGTCAAGTCCGTTTCTGGGCAGGCTTCGTTTACCGTCAGCGCCCTCTCTGCTCTGCCCTTCCTGTTCGCCTGCGTGTTCATGTATCTCAACGGCACCCACTCGGACCGCAAGGGCGAACGCGGCCGCCACCTTGGCGTGCCCCTGATGCTGGCGGGGGTATTGCTGGCGTTAGCGGTAGTCTCGGGCAACCCATGGCTGGCCTATGGGCTTCTGGTGACGGCGGTGGGGCTTAACTGGGCCGCAACGCCGGTCTTCTGGGCCACTACCACGGAATACCTTTCCGGCGCGGCGGCGGCGGCGTCGATCGCACTGATCAACTCCATCGCCAACATCGCAGGGTTGGGGCTGCCGCCGGTCATGGGCTGGATCAAGGACAGCACCGGCAGCTACGACTACGCCCTGCTGTTAGTGGCGGGGGCGCTGCTCGCCGGAGGCGTGCTGGGGCTGTACCTGGCGCGGGCGCCCAAACCCGCCGCGGTTGCTGAAGGCGTTGGCGTGCGGGGCTGACTGAGCATTAGCCCGGGGGTGATTTATTCCCGGGCCGCCCATAAGGTCCACCCTGATTCCGAAGGGGCAGCAACATGCGGTAAGGAAAAACCGCTGAAGAACCATTCAACTTTATCTTAGGCTGCGCTCATCACAAACCGCGCCCAGCCAAGGCCTGGCTTTGCCCTTCTCCGCAGTTTCGAGTCTTTCGACCAGGGATGATTGACTCTTTCCATGGATATGTCTCGTTTGGAACAAGTGACAACTCCACATGGCAATCAGGCTAGAACTTCGCACTCAAGATCCAGAAGAAATCGCGTTCATTCACCGTTACTGGGCCACCAACGAACTTGGCACTTTCGTTGAAAAGGTCAACGATCTGGTCCCGTTCCGGGAAATCACCCAAGGTGGCGCGATTGCCGCCTGGGTTCGAGAACGCTGTACCGCGTACGACGAACACCAACCTTGCTCTACCTGCGGGGAACCGATCGAAATCACCAGCCGTTCAGAGATGAAGAAGCAGCCACTCCAGCGAGCTTCAACGCGGTGCACTGGCTGCCAGCAAGCTGCATTGGCCCGCCGGCAGGAACGTGAACGCGAAGCTGCGGCCGAGCTGGAAACGCGCCTGGCCGACTATGCCGAGCACTTCAGTGGCCAAACCTGTGACTATCAGGCTATCGGCGATGACACGGCCCTGCTTCTCATCGCGCTTGAAGCCGCTATTACGCCCCGCCTGACCCAAGGCACGTTCTCGATCGAAGACAGCAAGGCGCTATGCGCCACAGACGCCGGGCCATACATACAGCGATTACTGGAGGCAGGCGTGTTGACGGAACGCCCGCTGGAGGCCGAGCCAGGCACCTACTACCTCAAAGATGACAGCCTGTGGGTGCGGCGCGCCTATGCGGTGTATTCGCTGACGCCGGACCCTACCGAGCCGGCCGCGGCCCTGCTGGAGTTGATAGCCAACCGCGAGCTGGCTGACGGGCCCGCGATCGCGCAGCTCTGGCTCGACTATGCGCTACAGGATGTCATGCATTACTTCACCACGGAATGCCTCACCTACAACCATGACCTGTGCGCCGCGGAGTTGCTCGAAGTGCAAAGCAGCTTCAGGAACGCGCTGAATACCTACAGCGTTGCGCAGCTGTGGTCCGTAGCGTGGCGCGTGGTGCGGGATGCCGCCAGCCTGGCGAACCGCACCTATTACAATCGTGAGAAGGCAGCGGCAACCCTGCCGGGCAAGGTGCGTCGCCACGTGGAGCGGGTGGAGCGCGAGGGCGCACCGCTCCGGGCCTGGACCCGCCGCGAGGACCATCCGGCGGGCACGCTAGGCATGGTGTTCTGGGAGCTGTTTGAAATCGACGAGAACACTACCGGCGCCCAAGCGCTGGCGATGTTCGCTCGGTTGGGCTTGCAGACAGACGTGCCTGCATCCGAGGCCGCATTACTGGCCCCTGCCACCGAACTGATGCGAGCGGCGATTGCGGAAAACAGGGTTGCGCAGATTCTGCTGGAGTTCGCGGCGCTGATCGAGGGCGGAGTGAACCCGCCCGAGGCTATTCGCTCGATAATAGACAGCAACGCAGGGCCGATCGAAAGATAAAAAAAAAGGGGTGACCGAAGTCACCCCTTTTTTTCAATGGTAGACAGAACTCAGTTCTGCTTTTCCATTTGAGCGCGGAGCAGATCACCCAGGGTGGTCGGACCGGCGCTTTCCGAAGCTGGCTTGTCGCGCAGGCTCTGGATAGCTTCTTTCTCGTCTTCAACGTCTTTCGATTTGATCGACAGTTGGATCACGCGAGACTTGCGGTCGACGCTGATGATCTTGGCTTCGACTTCTTCGCCTTCCTTCAGCACGTTACGAGCGTCTTCAACGCGGTCACGGCTGATTTCGGAAGCCTTCAAAGTAGCTTCGATGTCGTCGGCCAAGGTGATTACAGCGCCCTTGGCGTCAACTTCTTTAACGATACCGCGGACGATGGCGCCCTTGTCGTTCAGTGCAACGAAGTTGGAGAACGGATCGTCTTCCAGCTGCTTGATACCCAGCGAGATGCGCTCGCGCTCAGGATCAACGGACAGGATGACGGTTTCCAGTTCGTCGCCCTTCTTGAAGCGGCGAACAGCTTCTTCACCGGCTTCGTTCCAGGAGATGTCGGACAGGTGAACCAGGCCGTCGATGCCGCCGTCCAGGCCGATGAAGATACCGAAGTCGGTGATCGACTTGATGGTACCGCTGATGCGATCGCCCTTGTTGAACTGGCCGGAGAAGTCTTCCCATGGGTTGGACTTGCACTGCTTGATGCCCAGGGAGATACGACGACGCTCTTCGTCGATGTCCAGAACCATGACTTCCACTTCGTCGCCAACCTGAACGACTTTCGACGGGTGGATGTTCTTGTTGGTCCAGTCCATTTCGGAAACGTGCACCAGGCCTTCCACGCCTTCTTCCAGCTCTGCGAAGCAGCCGTAGTCGGTGAGGTTGGTAACGCGTGCGTTCACGCGGGTACCTTCCGGGTAACGAGCCTTGATAGCAACCCATGGGTCTTCGCCCAGTTGCTTCAGGCCCAGGGATACACGGTTACGCTCGCGATCGTACTTCAGAACCTTGACGTCGATCTCGTCGCCAACATTGACGATCTCGGAAGGATGCTTGATGCGCTTCCAGGCCATGTCGGTGATGTGCAGCAGGCCGTCCACGCCACCGAGGTCGACGAATGCGCCGTAGTCGGTGAGGTTCTTGACGATACCCTTGACCTGCTGGCCTTCCTGCAGCGATTCCAACAGCGCTTCGCGCTCGGCGCTGTTCTCGGCTTCCAGGACGCTACGACGGGAAACGACAACGTTGTTGCGCTTCTGGTCCAGCTTGATGACCTTGAACTCGAGCTCTTTGCCTTCGAGGTGGGTGGTGTCGCGCACTGGGCGCACGTCGACCAGGGAACCCGGCAGGAACGCGCGGATGCCGTTGACGTCGACGGTGAAACCGCCCTTGACCTTGCCGTTGATGACGCCCTTGACCACTTCTTCGGCAGCGAAGGCAGCTTCCAGAACGATCCAGCACTCGGCGCGCTTGGCTTTTTCACGGGACAGCTTGGTTTCGCCAAAGCCATCTTCCACCGCGTCCAGCGCGACGTGAACTTCGTCACCGACCTTGATGGTCAGCTCGCCAGCTTCGTTGAAGAACTGCTCGAGCGGGATGACGCCCTCGGACTTCAGGCCAGCGTGTACAGTCACCCAGTCGCCGTCGATATCGACAACGGTACCGGTGATGATGGCGCCAGGCTGAAGATTGAGGGTTTTCAGGCTTTCTTCAAAAAGTTCTGCAAAGCTTTCGCTCATTTTAATTCCTGTAGATTGAGCCGGAGACCGGCCCACAACCACGATCCAGTTAACGTGGGCTGCGTTCAAGTAAAGGAAAGCCTTCCGGGGTAGCGGCCATCGCCGCTTACGCTGGAACCCCGTGAGCCTTCCGGGTCAGGCGAGATCGCGTTGTGCGACCTCGCTCATGATTCGATCGAGCACCTGTTCGATGGACAGCTCGGTGGAATCGAGCTGAATGGCGTCGGCGGCGGGCTTAAGCGGTGCCACCGCGCGCTGGGTGTCGCGCTCGTCGCGCACACGTATCTCATCCAACAGACTCGCCAGACTAACATCATCGCCGCGGGCCTTCAACTGCAAGTAGCGGCGACGGGCGCGTTCTTCCGCGCTGGCGGTGAGGAAGATCTTCAATGGTGCGTCGGGAAATACCACGGTCCCCATGTCGCGGCCATCGGCGATCAGGCCCGGCTGGTCGCGGAATGCCTTCTGGCGCTCGAGCAGGGCCTCGCGTACGGCGGGGATGGCGGCAACCTGCGAGGCACCGGCACCCACCTGCTCGTTACGAATGGCTTGGGACACATCATCCCCTTCAAGGATGATCCGGTCCAGCCGATGATCGGTTGCCGCGACGAATTGCACGTCCAGGTGCCTGGCCAGGAGCACCAACGCCGCTTCGTTGCTCAGGGCTACCCCATGGTTGCCGGCGGCGAACGCCAGCAGGCGGTAAAGGGCACCCGAGTCGAGCAGCTTCCAGCCAAGCTTCTCCGCCAGCTTGCTGGCGACAGTGCCTTTGCCCGAGCCGCTGGGCCCGTCGATGGTAATGACCGGAGCTTGAAAATTCACAACGTTCCCTCTTTTGACGCTTGCATTCCCGTGCGCGTGGCGCTTCGAGGAATACGCAAATGAAATGGTAAATGCCCGACCGCTACCACTGCTGCGGCGCATGATACCCGATCTGTGTTGCGAGAAAATTCTGCAGAGGCACTTCAAACCTGTGGGAAGCGGGCGAAGCTCGCGAATGCGTTGCCTTTTTCGCGAGCTTCCCACAGGGAAAAAGCGGGTTATTCGGCGCCTTGGTAGGGTTTGGCCTTGGCGCGTCTGGCGAGGATTTCGCCGAAGTGTTCACGCGCCGCGCGCGCCTGGGTGAACGTGCGCAGGAGCTCTTCGCTGTCGCGCATATCCACGGCTTCGCGCAGGGCGTCGAGGTCTGCCCGGTAGATGTCCAGCTGGCGCAACACCGCGTCACGGTTGGCCAAAAAGATGTCGTGCCACATTACCGGATCGCTGCCGGCGATACGGGTGAAGTCCCGGAAGCCCCCGGCGGCGTAGCGGAAGATTTCCAGGCTTTCGTCACGCCGGGCCAGGGAATCCACCAGGTTGAAAGCCAGCAAGTGCGGCAGGTGGCTGGTCGCTGCCAGCACTTCGTCGTGGCGGTCTACGCCCATGTGCTCCACGTCGGCCCCCAGCGCTCGCCACAACGCGTCGACCACGGCCAGGGCGGCGGGCTCGGTTTCGGCCAAGGGCGTAAGAATGACCTTGTGCCGCTGAAACAACACGCTATTGGACGCCTCTACCCCGCTCTGCTCGGAGCCAGCGATGGGGTGGCCTGGCACCAGCCGGTGGAGATGCGCGGGCAATGCAGCCCGCGCGG
>Ga0265797_10001899_pt1 | contig 36216 bp, 26 predicted proteins | sample P2T30metagenome_FD_192433 | JGI IMG/M metagenome (GOLD analysis project Ga0265797, IMG submission 192433) | Plant litter microbial communities from East Loma Ridge, Irvine, California - P2 T30 | ecosystem: Environmental > Terrestrial > Plant litter > Unclassified | place: USA: California...
GCCAGCGCATCGGACCAACGACACCCCTACTGTACCAGCAACTATAGCAGGGTGGGTCATAGCAGAACCCCGGCTCACCACTCCGAAACAAGCTCCTTCGATTCACCAGGCCCTTGACTGCTGGTACTGGCTGGCTTGTCAGCTGACTCCAAGCCTAGCGTCACCTTGTCGGGGCTCGAATCTCGACCCCAGACGCTCGGGAGTAGCACTACGCTCCTATACATCCGCGAAAGCCCAATGCTATATTAACAGCTGCGCCTTCATATAACACTTCCACAACCGGATGCCGCACGCCTGCATTAGGCCTTGCCTGGAGGTCGGAACGCCCCTGCCACTGCAGGGTTGCGGCGCGATGACAGATCACATCTCTGTACCTGCGCACCCTCTAAATCGGTATCTTGATCGTCGCAGGCATCAGGTCTTGAAGGCTCTCCCGCTTCGTCGGGTCCGAACCACGGTACCATTGTCCTGGACCGATACGGGATGAGCGTGGGAGCCGTCACAAGCAGTTGCAAGCGCTATGCCGCAGAGACTCGGTAGCCGTTTAGGCCGTCGCTTGGCGGCCAAGTCGCAGGACCATGTCCACGTTGCCTGTCAAATCTGGCAGCGTACCAAACACCAATGGATGACACTGGCAAGGCGTGATTCGCAGATGTCAAGAGCATGTGCAACAGAGAAAAAGAAACTCCAGGTTCCGTAACATCTGGCTCTGACGAGACGAGTCTGATTCAAGTCGATGATCAACAAGGCTGGAGTCTGAGTCACCTCTGCTGTCTCGTCTCACATTTCATCGCATCGGGCGACCAGCATACAAGATTGCCGATACACGGACACCCCCAGCGAACGCTCACGATCCAATCAGCCTATAACAGACGCACTCCCCTGCAGGAACCAGAAATTACGCATCTCTCTCACACGCCTCACACGCGTGCCCTGCACAAGCTGCAGCTTCGTTCCTGCAGCAATCAGCACTGCACGCAGCCAACTCCGCTGCATTGGCAAGACAGGTCTAGGTCTATCATGCTATCTCCTGAAACATGCAACAGCACAGTTCGTTCTCAGGGCACCTGCCTCCTGCAATCGGGCAATGGAGTGGCTCCCCTTGCATGTATAGATCTGCGGTAAGTATAACAGACCTGTCACTATTACTTTGACTTCCGACGCTGCCGATGAACTCTTAGTACGCCTGAGCTTTGCGCCGCCTCCCACCAAGTGGGCAAAGAATAGCAACAGCACTGCACACTATCGTCACTTCACTGCCTCTTTATCGCCACAAATGCACCGTGCTGTGCAGCAAACCTGTGCTCCCCTCAATCGTGCATGTGTTGCCTGCTCGGCCCTTCTGCAACCAAATTCCAATAACACGGCATCGGGCGCGACGATCACAGCGCCTCACGAATCGTTAACCCTGCCTGCTGTCTAAAGAAGGAGCAAGGGTAGGGCGTGATGCAATGCGATATGCGATCGGGATCCTGAAACTTAAGATCATCATCACAATCCATATCCCATACTCGACGCGATTGATTGACGGTAATCTTTGCTCGACGCTAGCATCTACTCGCCGCGATTGATTGACGGAACTCTTCGCTCGACCCTAGCAAGTATACTAGTCAACTGTAAACATGTACTAGATAGATTGATGTGCGATAGATGGAAATGGACAGATTCTTCCCCCGAGAACAATGATCTACACGCTTCTCAGCCCTCAGCCTTTTCTTTCTTTCGCCACCGCCGCGCGCCGCACAACCCCTGTGATCCTCATGCTCAGCCCAGGTTGAGAATAGATTGTGACGAGGGCATGGCGAGATGCTGTACTCGTGACGCAATACTCGCCGTGTGCTTAGCGTTCGCATACGACCGGTCTAGCTTTCGAGGTCCTGGGTGGTGCGAAAGCCAGATTGGATTCGAACTATATCAAATTTCCCGAGTCCTATAGCAGACTATCTTGGTAGTGCAATAGTTGGAGGTAGAGAGGAAAAGGAAAGGAAAGGGGCATTCTCGACCTTCAACCATCGTCCCTGTCCTGTCCTGTCATGTCCTCCTCCCTATTCGAGAGAAAGTCCATATTGAACAAACGATCATAAGAAGACCGGAAAAGTTCGGTCTTACACAAAACAAAAGCACAGTGATGATGTTGATCATAACAAATAATAATTGCCTCCGTTCGAACATCTTATCTCTCTCTAGATCTAGACTAGACGTAGCTCACTTTGACTCCCATGCCCACCGTGCGCCGCACTTTGTCCCAGCCCTCGGCCAGAGCACGCCGCAGTCTCACTCGCATGTCGCGGCGCGAGGCTAGAAGTATGAAGGCGAAGCAGAACATCAGTAGGCGGGCGCTGAGCAGCGAAGGGCCTCCGAGGAGATTGTGACGGATGTGGTGGGCTAGAGAGCTCAGGCGGGTGAGGAGGGTTGCGGTCGGGGCTGTTGCTGCTGCTGATGATGAGTTGCTTGATGGGTTTGCGGGTTTGCGGGCAGAGCGTGAGGGTTGGTTGGGACGAGTGTTGTTGTTGTTGTTGCCATTGCCCGTGTTGCTCGTTGTTTTTGCTCGAGAGTCGCCGCTGTTGCTGGCAGTGATCGAGTTGGACGACACGGCGGCAGCAGCAGCATCTCTCTCCTTCTTCTGCTGCAGCTCACGCTCACGCTTCACTCTCTCATCCTCAACACGCCTCTTCTCGTCCTCCTGCTCCCTCCTCATCTTCTCCTCCTGGACCTCCCTCTCCCTCTGCTCCTGCAACTCGACCTCCCTCCTCTTCAACCCCTCCCTCTCCTCCCTCAATCCATCAAGCGCAGCCAAAAATCCTTCCTTCCTCTCCTCATCCAAACTCCCACATCCCTCCACAAACTCCCTCGCATATTCCCACTCGCCCACCTCCGGCAGCACATGCAGCGCATACAACTCCAACACCTTAACCCTAGCCTGCAACGCCTTGGGACTAACACTATGCGAGCTCATTGGCGTGCTAACCCCATCGTAACCCCCCATCAAACTCCCCGCCGCAACATCCTCGCTACTAGCCAAAAACGTCTCCAATCGTGCCTGATTAGCCCTCTGATCCACCATGTGCCCCAGCAGCAACGTAGCCAGATTCACCACAACCTCGGCATCCACCTCCCCTTCCTGCCCGCCGTAGCCCCGTGCCACAATCTCTCCCCAGACCGTCCCTTCGCGCGCTTTGCGGGCGATGGCTCTCCATTTGTCGATGCTGCCGAATTCGCGCCCGCCTTCTTCGGCTCCTAGTTCTACGACCGCGTGGATGAGGCTCAGGTAGAAGACCCAAACTTTGGTGCGGGTGCCGCGCGAGGACTGCGCGACAGGGGCGGGGGAGAGTCCCTGTCCGTTCTCGTGGTCGTCATTGTTGTAGTTGTCGGCTTGACCTCCTACTTCTTCCTCTTGGTCGCCTCGCACAATCGTTCCCAAGACATCCCAGGCTTCGCGGAAGCGGCGCGTCAGGTAGAGCTGCGTGGCTTGTTTGTAGGTGCGCACGATCAGGTTGTTGGAGCTGCGGGAGCGGGACAGGGAGGTGAGAGAGGATGTTAAGTAGGCGGAGGACGAGTCTGTTGTCGTGTCCGTGAGGACAGCCGTGCGGGTAGGCATCTTTCTGGTAGTTTCTTAGTTTTGCTCCGTGTTCGATGCCGCGGTCGAGGAGTGTGCCTTGCTTTGGCTCCGAAGGTTTGAGGTCGCTAGGTATTGTTTTGTGGCATGCACGTGGCGGTCGTAGTAATGAGAGAATGTGGTCGTGGCACATGCACAGTATGCCCTGTCACTCTGCCTGTCTGTTCAGTACTGGCACTGGGACTGAAGTCGGCTCCCGGCGTTTGAAAGGCCGAAGCCGAGGTTGCTTTCGCTATTTCCGAGCGTGTAAGTGAACAAGTCACCTACAAACCTCACTCCAACAATATAATCGGTCAGTCATTGAAGACAGTGTGGTATCGAGTGCTCGATTCCAGAGCCATTGGACTCGGTGATCTCGAGAAACGCTTCACCGTAGGTGATCCAGTAGCTCAATGACCTATCTACTCGGATCAACCCCAACCCTAACCCTCACCGATGACATGGAATCGTGACAACGAGGTCCAATGAGGGCGGTAGTCGTGATACTCGATCAATTGATGATGTATTATGAGCGAGATACATCAACTGTCTACTTTGACTAACGATGCGACTTGTGTGGCTTGTTTCAGAGCAATCTGTATCTTCAAAATACAATAGCCGAACTTGCATGATGCACAACGCATGGATACTCCCATCACAGATAAACAACCATTCAAACTCTTCGATCGATCCTTCCACATAGTGAGCCGATAGACACCATAGAGCACGGTCAATCACCACCACTTGACAGACCGATAAGAACACATATGACCAGAGGAACGAAGAAGAGAGCAGGAAGCAAACGGAAAGGGCATGCATTGATCATAAATTCTATTCCATTCCATTCAACAATCCCACCGTTTGATCCAACGAGATGCAGCAGCGAGGTACAATTCCTCACCGCATCTTTCCCACCGCATCGTTCCCACCGCGTCTATCGAATGTCTCCCACCAAAAGAATGCCCATCCTCAATAGATCCCCTGCGTCCGATACTGGAAAGTATCATAAAGCCGGGTATAATAACTGCCTACACTCTTCGCCACCAAGTCCTCAACCCACTCCCTCGCCTCCTCCTTGCTCTTCTCCAGCACGAACCTCGCCCTCAGAGCCGCAACAACACTTGTCAAACCGCCGCCATAGCTCGGCATCTTGCTCTCCCGACCCATCAGCTCAACCAACATCACAATGCGTTCAGCCTCACGCCTCAGAGCCTGGAAAGCGTCCTTGAGAACGTCTTTGAATTTGAGGAAAGCGGGGCCCTCGACGCCGCCAAGCAGCTCAACATACTCGAGAGGGAATTTGAAGGGGGCGGCTTCGAAGCCCATGTTTCCTGGAGAGTTGGAGAGCATGAAGCCGAAGTCGATGTGGATGACGTGGCCTTCGGAGTCGATGAGGATGTTGCCGTTGTGGCGGTCCTTGAGCTGCAGGACGTAACTGATGATGCTGTAGGCTGCGAGGCTCTTGGCGAAGTTGTCAGTCGCTTTAGTGTAGGAAGGGGAGTCCGGGGCGCCGAAGGTTTTGGTATAGTGGTCTTGCAGGGTGGCGATGCCCTTGCTCCGGGCATTAGGGGCTGCAGCGAGAGCTGCGAGGGTGAGGGATCGTTTAAGAGAGTGCAGCGACACGGCGTCGGTGATGGTTTCGATCAGACCGGATGACTCGCCGGTCACGAGGATGCGCATATTCTTGACCCAGACGTCGACATGGTGTTCGGCCCAGATCTTTGAACAGACCTCGATGAGCTGACATGCAAACGCCTCTTGTCGAAGATCGTCTCCAGTCTTGACAATCACGGACACGAGGTCCCAATTCTTGACCCAGCCGTATGGTGAAGATCTTCTGATTCGTTCCTTCTTTTGCTCCCATGCCTCACCAAAAGTCGCCGCAGATGGGTCATCACGATCGCCTTTGCGCTGGACCCCACCAGTCTTCATGTCATTTTCCATACGAGCAGCTCCTCTGCCGGATGAGATTGTAGGGTCGCCATCAGGAGCCAGTTCTTCGTCTTCGAGAGTGCTAGCATCCGCGTGGCTTGCCGCTTCGTTCGCCTTAGCCATGATGGTCTCAAAACTGGGGCCTGTCAGACCATCATCCGACAAGAAACTCTGCTCCTCCAGCGTTTGCATGCTAGCAATGATCTTGGCTTTGATGGCAGCAACTTCAGCTTTGGGTCTTTTCGCAGAAGTCAATTCCAGTTGTGCCAACATCTGAGCAGCCGTGCGCATGTGTGTTGCTAACGCAGACACTTCGGCCTGGTCCGGGGTCGTTCCCTTCATGTAAGGGGACTGCCTGAATCCTCCTGGCGTACTTGATCGACTGATAGGTCCTTCCGAGTTCCTAGGCGTAGAGATACCAGCGACTGAAGACATCGAACCGACTCCATTTGACAGTCTCGGCGAGTCTTTCATTGCATTGGCAAATCCGCGGATGCGTGGGCTGTCGGAACCTTTCATGTCTCCGTTCAAACCTTGGAGCAGCGCCGGGCTACCAAGATCTCCCATTGTAGGCTCAAATACACTGTCGTTGTGTGCTCCTTGTTGCGGTGATGGAAACTGGTCGAGTTGTGCTCGCGCTGCGTCAGACGTGTCGAACAACTTCCGCTTTTGCCTGCCTCTATCAGACAACAATGCTGTCAATAACGACTGGTTCGCTTCGCTGTCTGGGTCGAAGTCGAAGTCCTCGTGGATCACCTCCAACATTAGTAGATAAGGGACCTTTGCTGCACTGTTCAGACTCGTTGCCTCTGCAGGGTTAAGGCGGACAATGCGATGATGTTTGCTTTTGCTGGCCGCCCCTTCGACTAGTGTCGCGGGGCAAATGAATGGCACGTCAACCTCTGCTGGTAGATCTTGCGCTATTAATGCGAGCTCTGCCCGCAGAGCACTTAGGCGAGCAGGCTTAGGTACTGCGACGAGCCGTGATGAGATGCCCTCGAGAGCCGTGAGGAACTGCATCTCCGTCCGGAAGTAATTTTGCCGCAAGAGTCGAATCTTCTGGTCGCGGGTTATGGAGGCGACCGACACAACCTTCTGACTGTGCGTATGTCGTCGCGACATCTCGCTAGGTCGGCGTGGAACACCTGGCGACGTAGGAGTTGGGACGTGGCTGGGCTTACGCTGGTCTGGAAGAGAGTGGCTGCTAATGAACCCTGGGTTGCTGCTGGTCGCAGCGAGCGATTGCCTATGATGGGCTCTGCGGCCTTTACTTGCTCCCGCGGGATCGCCTAATGGACTTTGGCTGGATAATTGGGGTCCCGCCATACCAATGTCGCTGGATACCAATGCATGTGGTCTGCGAGTCCTCCTCTTAGGTGTTTCCTTAGATTCACCTTGTTCCCGCGCCGCTCGTCGCGAACTGCTAGTAGTTCCAGTAACTGTATGACTTCTCCCGATCTTCTGCACTGGAGTCAGAGTCTCGGGTAGCTCTTCCTCAACCGGTCTTGGTCGTCGCGCCTGCGCAATGGCTAGAGGCCCAGCCAGGGCGGGCAGCATGGGCACCGCAATGCTAGCCAGCACCAGGCTGGACAGCACCGTGACCGGCAACACATTATCCTGTATACGCTCTCGCGGCACGGGATCCGATCCCCCAAAGACTATGCTCTGTACTTTGTTGTATATCCTCCGGCAGGTCTGGAATGCATTGGAAGCGGGCTGGAACGAGAGGTCGTTGAGATAGGTTTGGAAGAGCCAGAATGTCTGCAGTAATTATTAGCATCTGGCCAGCCGTATTGTCGCAGTCGCGAGGAGATATACAAGCAGGGCCCCATTGACCGACTCCTCGCACAAGTCTATTATGAATTCCTCCAGGGCCATGGATTCGTTGTCGATAGAGATGAGCAGGTGGCATAGCTGCGGCAGGAAGAACTCGATCTCTTCGTAGCTGAAGCTGCGCAACTTGGAGCAGAGCACATAATGGATACCGACGTGGCTCGCGTACCTCCTACATTGAATACATAAGTGTCCGTCCAGTCGGCCTTTGCGCCGGGGTTCGGTATGGTGGAGGGCGGACTTACGCGAGGTATGCGACGGTGAGAGAAGGATCCTTGTTGAAGTGCTCAGACTCGATGAAGCGCTCGAGCAGGTTCCAGCTCATGGAGGCTGGCGCGACGGGCGGTGGTGGGTGTTGGGGAGTGGAAGGGTGGGCATGGACAAATGTCTACTGTAAGGTGTCTCTAGGTATGTTTGGGGTCCAGATGTATGCATGCTGGAGAGGATACGTCAGGCGCGTGGATTTGGCTGGGGAGATGTACGCTACGATTGTCACCATCAATTGATTGAAGATATTGTTGATTTTGTACAACAAACTGGGCAATTGACGATTAGATCAATGAGGGTATTGATGTTGTGAAAATCGATCAAATTAATGAATTTAGTTATTGGCAAAACAATAGATTCATCGTCCAAGACGAGCGAAGGATTGAATGTCTGTCGGCTGCACTTTCCCGAATCATGCCTGTGAATATATATGACAACAATAATGCAGTCATCTTCCAGTGGTGATCAGTACGGATGAACATACTCGCCATTCAATGGTCTAGCTAGCCAAAAAGGACACGCCATGTCTACCTTCTATCATCCTTTCATGCTCGTCCGATCGCATCTACAACACCACGGCACACTACGTCCTAAACACCTTGACTTTCTGTCTGATCCCCTTCCTACAAACAGGACAAGCAGCGGCTCTCCTTGGCCTTGTCCGATCATGCTGCATCGTGGGACTATGTTGCTCCGAACACCACTTGCACATCACCAAGTGGCCGCAAGGAAGACAAGCTACCTCCGCCGTCTGCGAGTAACAAATACGGCACTCGAGCTTGAACGTCATCTCTTCGTCTGTCTTCGGCTCTGGGCGTCCGCTATCCCTCGCATCGAGACCTTGCTCTTGGTCTTCCTCCTCCTCAGATTCGGAGGACCAAGAGTTGGGGATGGGGAGAACCCTGTGTGTTGCCCGCGTAGGGGCACCGATTTCCCTCATAATATTGCTTAGAGCCGTCGTGGCCACCGCCGAAGTCTGACGGCGCTGAGCATCGAGTCCCTGACGACTGAAGTCGCCGTCGCGAGCAGCCAACCTTCTTTGCTCGTTCAGCACGGTCTGTTGAGTCTGCTGCGCGCTTTCCCTCAGCTGCAGTTGCTCTCTGTGGACAGTCGATGCCAGCTGAACCGTTTCATCCTCCAGCAGCATCGAAGCAAGGGCCGTGCGATCTTCCTCACGCCTCAAACCCTGCTGTAGGCGGTTCAGCATATCAAGCTGCTCCTGCGAGGAAAGCCCACTCCTACGCCTCAGCTCAGCACTCATCTGGAACACTTCTGCCATGATTTCCATATTCCCGCGCATATCCTCAGTATCGTTGGATTGAGGCTGGTTCGAGAATGAGACTTGCTGGCCAGATCTGCGAATCCTCGCCAGTCGTGCTGCAGGGAGCCCGCACGCCCAGACGAGATCGTCGCGCTGGAGCAAGCTAGTCGGAGCCATGCCGCCCAAAGCTGCTGACAATTCTTGTATGAGGTTCGTCGTAGTTGCATCGTTACAGATCACGAGACCCCTGTTGATTTGCTCGGCTTCCAACCCAAGAGTCTCTCGCCACTCACTGCTAATGGCGAGGAAAGCAAGCACATGGGAGAAATCTTGACGTCTGTCATCAGCCGTGGGTGAATATGGCTCCAAGGGTGAGATGGACTGCGTTGTATGTGCTTCCTGGTTCGTCTGGGCTGTCAACATCTGCCGTAATTGCTGCGTGCTCATCTGTTGCATCTGCTGCAATTGCTGGGGACGGAAGCCCAAGGCACGTGCCCGTGCGATCATCGTTGTCCGCATCATGTTTTGGTGAGCATTGGCTTGTTGAAGCTCATGTTGCTGCTGCTGCTGAGTCACGTGGCTGAGAGATTGCATGCCGCTCTCGGTCATATTCTCGCCTCCCAACTCCATCGCAACATGCTGGCGCCTCTGCTGCTCGCGTGATCTGAGCGCAAGCACACCCTGAAGCATGGTCGAAGGAAAGTTCGTCCGAGGTGGCCGGGGTTCATGAGTAGGCTGTTGGCTCCATCCCTGGCTCCGGAGTAAGCTGTAGTATTCCTCCAAAGGTGTGTCTCCGTTGTCATTATGCCCAGGTGGCGCATCGCCAGCCAACTCCGCCGCTTCTTGTTCATGTCCCTCGTCCACCATACTCGCTAAGGTTTGCCCTGCAAACACCTCGTCGCGGGCTTCCTCCATCAAATTGGTCGTGTTGGATGTCAGGTCTTGTGCCAGTCGTGGCGGCTGGCGCACGCCCCATACATCACGCTGTCTGCTCTCTAGTTCTTCCAGTCGCATTTGCCCGTCTTCACCACCAGTTCGGCGTTCTTCCTCCAATACTTGCCGTAATGTACGCTCTTCCTGTCGGACTTGCTCGGCGACATTGAAGCGCTCGTACGCTCGTGAGAACATACCACCGACAGGGCTCTCGTAGTCATCGCCTTGTGCAATGATCTCCTCGCGAGTGCCAAACAGACGAGAGTAGTTTTCCGCTGTTCGTTGATCGCGCTGGAGCTGTTGCAAGCGTCGGCTCGAGGTATTGAACTCCTGTTCCGCAACGTCAAACTCCGAAGCAGCTTGATCTCTCATGCGCCTTGCCTCATTGACATGATCTCTCGCCTCATCAACCCTAGCTTGCATCGCTGCAAAAGTCTGATCGGTGGTCTGGGAAGCTGCCGTGTTGTTCGCTAGCTCGTTGACGCTACGGATGGCCAAATCGGCCTCGTGGTTGGAAGGAGGAAGCCCAGATATATCATCCAGCGTTCTTCCAAGTGTCGTGAGCCTACCAGTCGCTTCCCCGGCATCTGGAACGTTCTCACCAAACTCTCGAAGGCCAGAGATGACGCGCTCGATGCCGTTACGCATTCGGTGAAGTTCGCGCCTCAAAGCAGCGATTCGACGAGCCTGATACTCGCGGTTGCGAGAGCCCCCCGCAACCATAGCCTGGGCATGCACGTTATGTGTAGGTCCACGTCTCCCTGCAGGCTGTACAGAGGTAGTGTCCTCATTCTCTGCGCTTAAGAACAATTGATCCAGAGTATCTTCCAGAGTCGGGCCCGCAGGTTCCTCTTCTCGCAATGCAACCTCCTCTTGCCTCTGCTGCTCCGCCAGAGCAGCCTCCGCAGCGCTACGCTCCCTACCTTCCCTAAGCTCTTCCAGCGTCCTAGGCAAATGGCCAGGCTCAACGGCACGCATATCCTCTCCCAGCACCGCAACCCTTTCCTCCGAACCATCCTCTTTCGTGATGACCCGATAGCCGCGATGAAACTCATACCAGCGCTCCAAGAAAGCAGTCTGGTCGGGTACCTCTGGTATCCGTGTCTGGCCAGGCCTCAAACCACTGGCTTCGACTCTCGCTTGCCAGAACTCCTTGCAGAACCAGCAGTAACGCTGCCATCTTGTACCACGCGGCACCAGGCCGATGCCGTCGATGTAAGTGGTGTAGGTGGCCGCATGCGGACGCTCATCGTAGCATGCACAGCACTCGCCGATCGATGATAGGCGGCACGAGGTCGGCAGCTTGTGTTCGCAGTAGTGATCCAGGCGGGGCTGGTTCGCGGTGAGGGTCCCCATTGTATTTCTTCGCTTCGTAGGATCAGTCGTCAACCACAAGGGGTACTAGTGGGCGCATGCTTGCACTTGGGGTGTTGTAGTGACGAGGGTACAGGAAATGTGAGAATGCACACGAAGGCGATTGAGATAGCGGCGTTTGGTTGTGTCGTCATCGGCACACGGCCCGAAACACCGAACATGTTGACATGTAGAATAAAATGTCGAACACACCTGTTCGTCTGGCATGAGAATTTCATTATGATGATTGTTTGTTCAGTGTAGCTCGGGGTGCATGAATTCGCCGAAAAAGCGGATCCCGATCAAGCAGGCATGAATGCAAAATATCGAAGGCACGACAACAGGCATGGAACTATTGGTATACAGTAACCGTATGGACTCGTAGTGCTCTAATGTCCGTCAATCAAAGAAAGCATTTCCAACTCCCGTTCAACTCACACTCCAGACGCGATGTGTCTGCCAGCCACCAATGATCATAGCCCAACTCGAGCTCTCGTCGCCAACATCAACTCATTGCAACTTACGGAGACTTGCCCTCGGGACGCCCGGCATCGTTCAACTTGCCCTGAAACTTCTGCTGCGGACCACGGCGGTCTCGTTGACGGCGACCGTCACCCTTGGTCTCACGTGCGTTCATCTTCCCCTTGTCGTGGCCCTTGGTCTCCTGTACGGTCGTCTTGTCGGCAACGTTGGACTCCTGGACGTTGGCTTTCCCCTTGTCATCGCCATTCTGAACGTTGGTATCCCCCTTGCCGTTGTTGCTAGCGGTCGGCAGAGCTTCACGCATCGGCCCAGCGAAGCCCTCAAAGCCCTCGCGCAGCTTCTCCATGGCATCATCGCGCTTCATCTTCTTACCGCGGTTGCGCTTGACACGGTTGAAATGAACTTGCAAATCGCCCTCGTCGTCGGCACCCTCACGGACGTAGGCGAAAATGGCGTCACGTTCCTCTGCAGTGTAATGGCCAGCGTCTTCGTGCTCGTAGAAAGAGGTAACCATGCGGCTGAGAATCGGGTCGTTGACAGGGAGGTGCTCGTACAAGTACTGGATCTGTTTCGCATGCGCGGGCTGCTGGGTGAGGCGGGTCAAAATTTCGTGGCGAAGATCGTGAGGGAAAGGAGTGAGGTCGTAGGCGAGCACGCCTGTGTAGGTGTCGACGAGGGCCTGGAGTGAGATCTCGGGGAGCGGAGCTGAGGTGAGTGGGAGGAGAGGCTCATTGTTGCGGGAGCGCTTGTTTTGCTCCATCCAGGTGATGATATGCTTGACAATGCTGAGCCTTGGCTGGACCCAGGCGCCCGGGACACCAATGGCGAGGCTCTTGGGGTAAGGAAGTTCCGATGGAATGGCGTCATGCGACGGTGTAGTGACTGCGACTTGTTCTTCGACTTTTTGTTTTTGGGCGGCTTTGTCGGCATCGGAATGCTCAGCCATGTCGGCCCAGGTCTCACCATCCGACTTCTCTCTCACCGGCGTACCAACAACCTTGACATCCGACTGTCCACCATTTGTAGACTTGCTTTCCAGGGTAGACTGTGGCGGCTTTGGGTACGTAATCTTGGCGAACTTGGAGAAGCGAACGAGGACACCGAGGGAGATCTCACCCACGAAGTCGTCTTCCAGGTAGACCGTAACAAACTCGCGCGGGCGTTGCGGTTTGGCGCTTGCGACACTAGTGGAGCGCGAGGGGCGGGCGTAGCGCGAGTTGCGGCCGATGATAATGTTGGTGGTATCCATAGTGCTGGAGTATGCGTAGTGAAAGTAGATATGGTCCTCGGTGTACAGATTGAGCTCTGAGTAGAAGCGCGCGTAAGGATAGACAATCTCTGTAGCTTGCTGCCAGAATGGCTCGGTGTCTTGAGGCTCGGCCTGCTCGTGTGGATGACCGAGGAGTGTCGAGAGATCAGTGGGTTGGAGAGAAGGCGTCGTTTGCCTTTTTGAGTAGTTGATGGTCGAGTCCCGCGGGAGATTGCTCATGAAAGGGCGGCCCGACGTTTCGCACGTGATGGCGCGTGAGGTTTGTCGGAAGTTGTGATAAAGCTAGGGGGTTGGGAATCATGTAAGTGAAAACACGGAAGCGCGACCTTAAGCGATGAAGCCTCGTTCTCTTCTGCAGTGAACGAGCCGATTGTTTGTTGCGGATCGCTCGACGGTTTGCACTGACCAACAATGCCTTTGTCTGTTGAGTGCTTGATCATACATGAGTCCCCATGACGCAAATAATCAATAGTACAAGTCACGCCGAGTCTGTAACAATCAAAAGTGGATGTTGTAGACTCGTGAAGGGGCCAAATCACTTGTGCACAGCCTCACAATTTACTCGTGCCCTGGATAGCTGGCAAGGCGCCACTCATTTCCGGGACCATGACATCGGCAGAGTCGCGCCCAAATAGCACGTGATCGCGTCCTCCAGCACTGCTCCACCAAGCGTGACAAACTCGGCTACGTTCGGGATCCATGGCGCCATCCACGAGGTTCGACCAAAAGTGCTCTTTGCAGTGCTCACGCATGTTCGAATCGTCTATAGCGTTGATCATGTCTCCCGAAATCGGAAGCCACTCGTCAAGAAGAGATAACGGCAGTTGCGTGAGTATGTCGATGACTGTCAAGACGATGATAGCTTGCTCGGAAAGCGGTACATCGTCCTCTGCAGCGGGTGATGTTGAAGGGTCAGTAGCTCGTGGCGCAAGCGGGGCAGTCGTCGCTTGTTTTGCGCGGTCGTAAAGAAGCTCCAACAGGATTGCAGGCAGTTCAGGTTGGCTAATCGAGAGGGGCGATGGTGGTGATGTAATCTGGATCAAAGTCTTGAAGGCCAGTCTGAACTGCCGTGCTGAAAGGTTTGCAGGGAACACTCTGAAGAGCGTGTCGACGTAGAATGGAAGATGCCTGTTGGCAATGTCCGCGTTCTGAGGAGCCGAAAAGACCGCCAGCATGACGCTGTGTGCGGCTTCGAAGATTGGAAGAAGACTTGAGTCGCTAGCGGAGGCAAGATATGGCGCTGCCGAGTTCACAAGGAGGTCTTCTGCAATGGCTGGCCGTAATATGAGCGTCAGATGCTCTGAAGTGTTGAGGAAGAACAAGTCAAGATTGCGATCTAGAGACATATGTGGAACGATGCCCGCTTCAGACGGCCTGATGTCTTGCACGTAAGCCTGGGCTTTTGGCGGATAGCTGCTTAGAATGTCAATCGCAGTCAAGTAGACAAACGTGTATTGCGAGAACGTAGCGGAGCCAGAACGTGTAGAGACGAAGTATAAGTTGCGAAGACTGTTCAAAGCCGAGACGGCAATGTTGGACGCAGTCTCGTTATCTGCCAATCCCGCATCTGCGAGGACCCTGCCCACCGCCGAGCGAAGGACAATGACTGCGGCGTACATCGTTGACCTTAGTAGTCGCCACAGTAGATCCGTTGTGTGAAGTGTCCCTGGGTCAAGACGTTGCTGTTCCTCGGATGAATCTACTGTAGACAGCTTGTTCTGCCGCCATTGTAAGTGCAGCGTCCTGGTGAAGTCCTCCAGGTCCTCGACGGCACTTGACACCAACCATGGTGCTCGTACTTGCTCCAGTGTGTGGCCGATAAGTCGAGCCAAAGAGCCAAGTGAGGACACCAGGGGGCTGGCTAAAGTTCTCTGAACATTCTGGAAAGAAGGTGCTTTGTCCGGCCACCTGTATTGCTGTTCTGGGGTCGTCTCGATGTCAATGTCAATTGCACCCAAGAAGTACGTTGAACCGAGACCGTCCATGTTTCTGAATGTCGACCGCATAAGCACTGGTAGGAGCTGATCGAAGTCGATCTGTGAGCGCTCGACATCTGACAACAACGGAAAGCAGTAGTTCAACACAAGGGCAATGGACTGTTGGGCAAAGTGGTCTTCCTCAACAACATCCTCGAGTGCGAGGTTGATGGCACTGACGAAGCCTTGCTCGAGAGTACTTCGCATGCCCCGGCTGAGAGCTTCATCTTCCGCGGGCCCAAAGCCAAGCAATAGACCTCCCAGTGCAAGGAGATGTCGCCACCGCGATGAATGCTCGTCGGCACCTTTGGCCACGGCCCGAATCCAATCGTCTTTCGGCAGTGTACGCTCGAGCTGTAGCTGTGAGAAATCACGGTCCGGTGATTTGTCGTGGGCAGCATTCTCATGTCGTATGAGAGCTTGTGCTGCGGAATGGAAGACGCTCATGCATCGCGTGCACGTCTGAAGACCCTCTGGTACAGCCCATATTGCTGGGGCAGACAAGAGTTGGCTGGTCAGGAGCGTGACATTCAGTGGGTTGTTGAGTGTGGTGAGAAGAGAAGCCGCAGTCCCAAGCACCCTGTCTTTCATCAGTACGAGTACGACGCGTCTTTCATTAGCCGAAGGAATTACCTTGGAGTGTCCTGCTGATCTGTATAGACCTGAAGAGACCTCAATAGCGTACCTAGCAGTCGGTCCGCTGGCATGATGAACGTGTACTGCCCAACAGCAGTGAGGTGGCCAATGTTTCGTCGAGTACAATGATGCGAATATGACTTCTCGGCCGCCGATGTGAAGTCCAATCGCAGTTGAACCTCGGCGCCAGTTCCAAGTTGGCACGTGCTTTCCGTCTCTGCCTCCGCGCTTGCCTCTCCAGCCACTCAACCAGCACACCTCACATCGTCGGTCCTCGAAGACAGTCTTCGATAGTGTACTCGAAAGATCCATCCATCCACTTCAATCACTATACCACGGCCACTAATATGTTGCTCGTGGTGTGACTCTCGACAAGATCACAGAAATTCCAGCCATGATCATCACGTAAGCGAAAATCGTGATCAGCCTACAGGCTACAAGCGCAATCTTCTCGAGAAGCCATCTCAAGACGGTCACAAAGACACGAACATGAGGTAAACGCGCACGAGCTTGACAAATTCCATAGCAGTAGCCAAAAGTATTGATATTGAATTACCAGCTCTACGAACGAATTCCTCAAGAAAGTAGTCGACCCACGGCCCCTGTCCTACGAGCCACCCCAGTTCCCATCCCTCTACTGGCCTTTCCCCGTGAGAGGCACGCAGACTGTCTACCTCTATGATGCCTCGACCATTTTCCGCTTCGTCCTGCTTTGGACGTTGATAGACGTTATCGGCATCCATCTCATTGCTGCCATTTATGCGATGATGATCCAGTGGAGGAACTGGAAGCTCATCTGGATTACGCCTGTCGTCTTCGGACTTGTCGGAGGAGTTGAAGCCTTGATTGCGGGTTCAGTGGTTGGAGGAGTGTAGGTTGAGACGCCGTTGCCGATTTTGATTTCAAGTGTGCAGAGCTAATTCGGTTGTTGCAGTATTGGAGGTGTCTACACCGCCGGCTATTTCGGCATGTCGACTTGGATACCCTTCTCGTGGGGAATCATCAACGCTCTCGTCTTGATCTTGTCTTCCTTTGCGATCCAAGGTGGCTTATGAAAAACCTAAGGCGAGACCACGAAGCAAGATGTGCAGGAATGGAGCTTGGTTGTCTACTATCTCTCGATTTGCACTCGAAAACTGCAGAAACTAACAGGATTTCGTTCTCATTCTCATATCATTACTCTTCAAAATCTACACTGCCTGGCCGGCCGGGCCCGGAACACCCTGCGATCGCCTCACCGAACTCCACGCCGGCACCGAGGCTTGCCTCTGCGCCTTTGAACTAGCAACACTATTCCGCCTGCTCTCCGCCTCCGCTTCATCATAAGTACTCTCCGACATGAAAGGCGACCTGGCGCGGATAGCCGGGCCATTGAGCAGCAAGATAACAGGAACAACACTCAGCGCCAAACCAATAAAACCCAGCAAGCTCGAAGCCCACTGAAACCCAAGGTTCGTGTACAATGACTGCGAAGCCAGCGGCAAGAAAGCGCCGAAAGTGTTGCGACCCAGAGATGCCGCCGACAGCGCGGAAGCGGCGTACTTCTCGTAAGCGTCCGCGAGGTAGTTGACCACCGCCATGTAGATCTCATAGATCCCCAGGCCGACGCACGCGATGCCGAGAGTCGGCACGATCCAGTGCACGTGGCGGTACGAAGACCAGCCGTACCAGAACATGCCGGCCGTGAAAATCAGCGAGCCCGGGACGGCGAAGTACAGGCGGGCTTCCGGACACGGCTTGCCTGGGTTTTCCTTGTTGCCCTTTGCCGAGCGGAGGTAGAGCATGTCTTGGAGCGGGTTGATGATTGTCCCGATGATGGCGCCGACGGAGAGCGCAAGCTGGATCAGACAGGTCTGAAACGTGCCGAACCCGTATAGCTCGGAGAAGACTTGCGCGACGCTGCTTTGAAAGAGGAAGAGGATTCCCCAAGCGAAACTGACCCAGAGCGTGAAAGAGATGACGACGAATTCGGTTATGAGCATTTTGGTGGGTCGTTTGAAAGACACTTTCAGCATCTCGGCCACGCTGGCCTTGTTGAGCTCGGATTTGGCGAACGCGTTGCGGCCTTGCTTGCGAAGTCTCTTCGCTCGGCGGGCGAGGATGACATCGCCGCGGGTTTCTTTCAGGATGAACCAGAACAATGGCAGCAGTGCGGCGTCTGCGATGAGTTGGACCTGCATAGGAAAGAGACACCTGTCAGTAACGGTGTTCAAGCATCAAGCAATGGATCGCCCAACATACCCAATAAATCCACCTCCAACTGAGATGCGTCTGCGTCGCGCCCCCAACAAACGGTCCCAGCGCTATTCCGATAACGCTCGTCATGCCAAAGATCGACATGGGAATACTCCGCTCTTTGTCGCCCTTCCAAATGTCGGTCAAAGTCCCCGAGACAATATTAATGCTGACCGAGCTCGCGCCGCCGCCAAAGAACCGCGTCACGATCAAAGTCGCGAAATTGGGAGCCGTGGCCGAAGGGATGAGCCAGATGAGAAACAGGATGTAGCTGGCGAAGTAGCCGGGCATGCGGCCGATGTTCTCGGTCAGAGGCACGAAGAGGAGCGGGAAGACTGCTGCGCCGACGTTCCAAGATGCGGTTGCCCAGTAGAGCCAGGGGAAGTTGGCTTGACTGATGCCGAATTCGGCGGACATCTGAGTGTTGCCGGAGCCGTAGGCGCCGGCGGGGAGTCCAGTTAGGATGGAGCTGGTTGAGTGTCAGTATCTGGTTCGGACGGTGGGGTTGGAGAGTGTTTTGTCTTACATGAAGCATGTAGTCAGTGTGAGGATCCATTTCCTCGTTGGAGACCAGTTGAAACTAAACCAATACGTCAGCCTTCTTCGTTCGTTCGACCGCGTGGGTTAGCTCGCATACGGGTTCTCCGCGTCGTTCGGACCATCCCAGTCGACAATCTCGACATTTTGTCTCTTCTCCAGACCGCGGCTCGTCGCGGAGGAATGCCTGTTGGTACCTGTGTCGCTGTGCCTGTCTGTTGTATGCGGCTTCAAATCGCTGTCATCGGACGGAAGTCTCTCGACCTCTTCCAGCCCCGCATGTGTGTGTCCTGAATCCATAGGACCGGTGGATGTGGGCTGACAGAAAGTGGTGTGGTCCAGCAAAACTGGTCTCGAGAGGTATATTAACGAAAGGCGAAGGATGACGGAAGAGGCAAAAACATACACAGAAGTACGCGAGGTGGAGGAAGTGAAGTCATCATAGTCGATTGCCAATCCAAACCTTGCGTGTATATCGTACCGAGATATCAGAGTTGTTGACTTGGGCTTAAAGTTTGGCACATCTCTCTGACATATTCATCACGTTTGCATGATGTTAGGTCTGGCATGCCGCTGTACATGTGCATCGACGTTACTCGGCCTTCATTGGGATTCGAACACTGAAGCCGACGATGCGTCTGACAATATGATATGTGCAACTCGTCTTATCATGCACTGCATTATTCCGAGTACAGATTCTTGACGACTGACAACGACAGGATGAGGTCAAGAGCTGACAGTCCTTTGGTACGGCCTACGGCCCAAGCCGGAAGGTTGGCGATCCTACGGAATGCGGTATGAGATTTACGATTGAGGTCAGGCGGATTGGATGATCTTAAGACATTTAGGTTTCAAAGACAGTCAACCTTGGGCCATGACACGACCTATGACAGCATAGTTACCATTGACTTGTTCTCAATCTTTAGGTCAGAGGCATGACTGGTGATAACGTTGCCGACATTTGATGCACGAACAAGCACTTATGTCGCGTCTTTGCAGTTCGCAACAGATCATATAAAGTTGCTGGAATGGGTTCACGGAGGCTGGTGTTATCTGCAGGAAGCCGTGAAACAGCCTCTGTCTTGTTTCAATACCAGGCGTTATCGTTAGGGTATCACTATTTCGTCACGTCAATCAATCATCTTTCGCATCTGAACCACCTCACAGAACCCTCACGTGATTCCCCGGGAACAGGCCCTTCTGTCCCGCATATACACCCCAGAACCAGTCCTCGTTCACCTGCTCCGCCTCCCTGATCTCAGCATTCTTTGGGAAAGCCAATTCATCCTCTTCGGGCACAAACCGATTCCACAGAGTCAAACACCTCAGTCCTACGCCTCCATCAGGCGGCATGATTTCTTGCGGGGCCCCATCGTCCTTCAACGCCCAGCCGCCGACTAGTTCGCGGACCACGACACGCTGCTGGCCTCCTTCCGGCGTGTCCTGGAAGCCGACGACCGACATACGATGCTTTTGCAGACATCTTCGCCAGCCACTGGGGCCGTTGGCTTGTGAGATTTTCCCGCTCGCGACCAAGCCGTAGTAGCACTCGTTGCAGACGTCATAGTCGCCTTCGTTGCACGTGTTGCAGTGGAAGCGTGTATTTGTGGGCGCGATGGGGTAGTGGCAGATGTCGCAGTCTTGGCGGATGGGCAGTGAGATGTAGGTGTTTTCGGGGAGATGTGGCATGTGGATTGTGCGTGTTGTGGGCTGGTCAGTCTCAGTAGTGGTGTTGTAGTGAGCCACAGGAAGTAAAGGGTGTGTGCAGTGGTGGCCTCTGTTGAGACAAGAGGCGCAGTATCCCCAAGCGCCCTCCAGGCAGATGTAGCAATGCCAGTAGCTGGCATTCGTAAAGGAAAAGCATCGATCACAGAAAGCGCCTTCTTCGAGGTGGCGCGAAGGCTGCCTGCGTTCAACGGAAGTAGTGTGTCGCGGATACTTGCGCGCCAGGAGGACATGTGGTTGGTCGTGATCTGCTGGGTATCCTTCTGCAGGCTCCGCGCGTTTGTATCGATTCCAAGCTGCGTAGCCGAAACCAAACCAGTGATTGCAGCCTCGGCCAGCCCTGTAGCAGTCCAGACAGATATCGAACTGGCCTCCGTTACACTTGGAACAGTGGTAGTGAAGGTCGTGCTGGATATTGCGCTTTGCACAACGATCACATTCAATTTTGGGAACCTCATGGGGCATGGGTACCTCGGAAGACACGGAGATTTCGCTCTGCACCACTGCTTCGGGGGCGAAATCTGCTGCAGAGAATGGTCGGTGGAGAGGATCGGAGAAGTCCGGTATTAGAGGTGAAGAGACGAGCGAAGGGGTGCTGTGATTTGTGGCACCTTCTTGCCGTCGCACAGCTTCCAGTGGATGGGCGATGTTACGGCGGATGTCATGAGGCGTTGCTTGAGTGGCAGATGCCGTACGTGTGCGATGTGCCCTGATCGCTTCTCGAGTTCCGTCCGGGTCTGTGACGCTCCGATACGCACTTGAAGGACGGCGGCGGCGGTCTCTTTGTGAGTCTTCAGAGTGTGGTGTAGAAGATAGATCAGTGGCTGAACGAGCGGCGGGGGTAATGGTCGGAGTTGGACCGTCAGTACGGCTTGCGGAACGATGGCTTCTTTGACTGGTGGAGCTAGTCGATCTGTGGTGGCTACGAGGAGGATCTAGCGTCGATTGACTGAGTAGGTGTGGTCTCGATATGGGCGGATGAGCTCTGCCATGCGCACTAGCAGTGACGTTACTGTCTCCTCTTACTCGAACTCGTCGATCGGAAGTGCCGGAGCTGGCTGGTCGTGGCTCTGAGTCGGTGCGAGCTCTCCGCTCATGGTTTCTTGATCGGTCTCGTTGCCGGTAGCGTCGCCTCCGATAGGCTTCTGCAATTCGCTCCGTGAGGGCTTCTTCCTGCTCGGGAGTGAGATGATCAATATCAATACCCTCTAGTACGCCGGAGGCAACAATCGACTGCATGATCTCCTCTTGTACTTCTTGCGAGTCCGGCTCCGAAGCGCTCACCAAGCTTCGTAGAGAAGGCTGGTGCTCCACCTGTCTCTCATCCACTTCATCCTCCCTGCGCCTCGTCTCTGAGCTCCTTACTTGTTGGCCTGTCCTCCGATTTGAGCGGTCCCGCCTCCGTGAGTCCTCTCGCTGATAACTCTGTGAGCTATCCTGTTGCTGTCGCCGGTCGTCTCTTCGGGCTGCTGTCCTGTGGGCCCTTCTGTTCGCCGCAACAGCTGGGTCGATATCCGCCATGCTCATCGCCCGGACCTCGTCCATGAGTCTTTCATCCTCACTCTCATCTGAGTCCTGTTGTATTTCCACGGGTGGTATCACGTCCTCTCCAGGTTTATAGTGACTGCGCATCTCCTCTTTCTCGGCGTTGCTTTTGCCGCGCCCCGGATTCGAGCTGAGAAACATGTCCAGCAGCGTCGTGACAGTTGCATTCGGCCGGGTACCACGCACTTCTGCGCGACATGAAGGGCATGTATACGGGTTTGTCTTTCGGCGGGCCTGTGCAGCGGAGGTGGCCTGCCATGAGAACCATTCTTTCAAACAAGATCCACAAAAGGTATGGAGGCAGTCGAGCAGGGTCAAGGGCTGGTACATGACATCGGTACAGATCTGGTAGGAGGATTAGCACAGGGATGCGGGCTGGATGGCTGGCGCACACATACCGAGCATGTCAACTCCTTCTCCAGCACTAGACTACCACTGCTGCTGGTGCCCTCGGCCATGATAAAGCGCTTGCGCGTCCGTTTGGTCGCTTGGCCGTAACGAAAACACTCTCGTCTAGAGCGGAAGTGTATGTACTGTAGGAAGCAGCCTGCACGTGTGACTAATGCGCCTGTGGCGTAGGCTTGCAGCTGTACAAGCCGAGCCGAGCTGAGGTGAGCTGTCAGATGTGCCGTTACACTCGACAAAACATGTATCAAGATTGTAACACGTCGAGCCTGACGCCTGTAGTCCAGGCTTTGAAGACGTCTCAGGGTCGAATACTGTCCGTAGGTATCTGCTTCAGCCTCGACAATAATCTGTCATGACTTGATGTTCTTGGAAGGACATGTAGTGTGTAGTGGATGACGAAAGTCTTAGCAGTTGTGCTACTATTACCATCGAGTACCTTGTGCTTAGCGGCCGTTTTGGGCGCTCAGCGGTGATTGAGACATGATTCAGACGTCTCCCCCCGACGAACGCACCAGATTGTACTGTAAGACAGTAGTCAATACCTAGGGCGGAGTGGAATGGGTTCTAACATGACAGTAGGTAAGTCAACACGCCCATCCGCAACTTACCGCGAAGTCGCAAGGACAACAAATACATGTAATACTACCGACGAGAGAGGAAGGTGGTTCAAGGTCAAACCCAGGATCACAGCACTCGTCGACGGCGCTCCTTCTCTTTCCAGCCCAAAACCCCGCGAAATGGAAGCGAGGCGAGGACGCCACTCCCTCGTGGGTTTTAGCTTTTCGAACCTCGACAAGCTAACGTCTAACGACGATCATTCGATTCCTCGTACGTCGTTTACAAGAAACCTTCTTGTACAACACGACCAGCCTCTGCTCTCCGTGCCTGCCATTGATGTATTCACTCTTCCAGCCGTATACAGTACTGAACTCCCGGCGTGCCACTCTTCCGTCATATCACAAACCTCACTGGGTTTTCTCTCGGACTCGCCACGCTCGCCCAGTCGTAATTACGCCTCGGCATGACAGAAGATCTGCAAATGCCCAGTCGATACCTTCGGGATATATGCAGCCGTGCTCTCCGTGCCAGGATGACTGGACGTGCGCTCTTCAAGACCTTGTCCTTCTAATTACATGCAGCCCCCGATGTCACAGTGGCTAAGACTATGGACGGATCTCGCTCGGTCATGGCGAAAGCTCTGCAATAATGCCGCCTGAGTTGCGTGCTGGCAACGCCCATCCCTCTTCACGTTCGGCATATCCAATCGGCCGAACGATGCCAATGTCAGCCGTTGTGGGCAGGAGGCTGTGTTAACGCCCGTCTATTAGTACGAGGCTGGCCCCAGCAGTCTTGCACAAGGTAAGTTACTACTATACTGGTAGCCACTCACCACTTCTCCCTTCTACCCCCTCTTGCTTGTTTACTTGTCTTCGATCGTTCTTCGGCATCCACGCAAAGATGCGTTCGCAATCACTTTCACTCGCTGCTCTAACGCTGTTCTCGGGCAATGCTCTCGCGGCTCCGGCTCCGGCTCCTGCTGTTGTCGGATCCCTGTATGCAGACGGCGTGCAAAGCCTTGGCAAACGAGCAGGACTCAGCCCATATGAACCAGTATCAGCCAAGTGCCCGGACACTCCTCTCGTGAGAGATGCAACTGAACTGGGGTCAGAAGAAACCAACTACATCTCATCACGTAAGGAGAAGGCAGATGCTGCACTTGCAGCATGGCTACAAAAGCAAGGCTCATTCAGCAACGGCAGCCAACCGATCGTTGCACTGGCATCTAGCGGTGGAGGCTATCGGGCACTTCTCGCAGGCGCTGGTGTCATCAAAGCATTCGATGGTCGTGACAGCAACACCAGTGTCAGCGGATTGTACCAGGCGTTGACCTATCAATCCGGTTTATCTGGTAAGTTTTACCCGCAAAGCAAACACATTCGTGCTTCTTGTACAATACGCTAACGACTTGTAGGCGGCGCATGGCTCCTCTCTTCCATCTCTGGTAACGACTGGCCTACAATCAGCTACCTGCAGGAGAACCTGTGGGAAGATGCTTTCGACGGATCACTTTTGCTTCCTGCGAACCTGCTATCCTTTGGCGGTCTTACTCAATACGGTGCCATCACCACAGAGATCGCACTCAAGGAAGGTGCTGGCTTCCCAACCACGATCATAGACCCCTGGGGCCGTCTCTTGTCTTATCAGCTCCTGGAAGGCCGCTTCGGAGGCGTCTCGAAGTACATGTCCAGCCTTGCAACCTATCAAAACTTCACCGACTTTAACGCCCCTTTCCCTATCATCACGGCGATTGGCGTTGTGGCCGATGAAGACCAATGCACGCCTCCGGCCAATGCTACGCAATACGAATTTCACCCATATGAGTTCGGTTCTTGGGATGACGGTGTTTCGGCTTTCACTCCGGTAAAATACTTGGGCTCCGAGCTCGACAACGGCAAACCTGTGGAGGAAGGCAAGTGTGTTATCAAATACGACAACCTGGGTTACGTGCTCGGCACATCAAGCGACATCTTCCCGGCCATCTGCAGTGTTCTCGCCCCTGCGAACAGCAGTGAAGATCCCCTTGCCAACGTTCTTGAGGGCATTGTCAGTCTTGTTCACGAACCCGTGTTCGAGGATCTGTTCGGCCTCTACCGGAACCCTTGGTACAACTACGAGCGCTCCGACCGTGTCTCTGCAGACAAGGAGCTCCTCTTGCTCGACGGCGGCTTCTCCGACCAAGTCAGCCCGATCTGGCCTTTCATCGTCGACGAGCGTCCCACCGACGTCTTGATCGTCAACGACAACAGCGCCGATACCGCAGACAACTTCCCCGACGGCGCTTCGATCATTCAGACATACGTGCAAGCGCAAGTTGCCGGCCTGAGCAGAATGCCCTTCATCCCGGACAACAACACTTTCATCAGCGAAGGTCTGAACACCCGCGCTACGTTCTTCGGCTGTGATGAGCCGAACACTACCTTTATTGTTTACCTGCCCAACAAAGAGTACAGCTACGACTCTGGAGAGCCGACAGCCAAGATTGTGTACTCAATCCCCGAGACGAGGGGAATGATTGCGAACGGCATGCAGGTTGCTACGCAAGACGGCGAGGAAGGTTGGGGACTCTGCTTGGCTTGTGCGATTAAGAACCGCGACGAGCAGTTGCCCGAGGGTTGTCAGGCATGCTTTGACAAGCACTGTTATCGTCAGACTTCAGGCAATGCGACGAGGGTGTAGTGGGTAGAGTGTTTTGTAGTCTCACGAGCTAATGAATTTGACTCGCTTTTTCGAAACTGCCCAGATCACGCTAGGACTTTCATGCCTTGTATCAGGTGCCGAAACTCACCGTATGGGCTACAATAGTGATATAGCGGTGTGTACGGAATGTTTGAACACCGACTTGCCGTTGCCTGGTGCTGTAGTTGTCGAGGCGTGTCAGAAAACATCAGCTCAGAAGGCTAGCATTGACTACCACCGATGTCAGCCCACCTAATTCCATGCAAAATGGCATGCGAACACATCTGCATGTTCACAGATCGTGCGATTGATCTCATGCATATGTGACTTACATGTGCTACCTCACAAGGCTTTCGCACTACTGCTCTGACTCCCCTCACACCGCCAGCCATGCTTCAAGTACAACGTACTGTAGCGCCGTAGCAGTAACACGTCAATTCTCCAGCACGTAAACCCAATCTGGCGCTCGCACCATTTAATCGAGCCAGGCAACAACCCTTATGAGCAGTGATCGCTTGCAGCGGCAAGTCAAATATGAGTGATGGAAATAGTAGACAATCAATCTTCCCCTGAAATCGTGTGGCTAAGAAGCGTGGTGATTCTAGCTTTGGCCTTGCAGCTGCACTGGGCGCATCTCATGCGATCCGATCGTGATGCATTCGTGTCGCGTGATACCGTACAACAAACCGTCGATAACAATCGAAAGCGTGACTCTGCTGGTACGCCATCTGCCACGTGAACAGCGCGACGGGGTAAAAGTCTCGAGAAGCATGTTCAGGTACTGCGGAAGTGAGAGGGACTCTTCTTCGTTGCCCGTTGGTATCGGTGACACCTGAGGGCCCCACGCTGGTGGCCGCGCTCGGCCCGGGTGCTAATCTGGGCCGCAGTATCGCCTTGCCCACGCGTGTCTTGGTGTTGGGCGGCGGTTGCAGCGCATCTACTGGATCGAGGTCGGGGTCGTGCTGTGCTGTTATTCGCGCGCGAGGCATAGTCGATGATGATATGCGACGCCAACATTTGATGTCACAGTCATCCCTCGCGCCATCTACGATGCTCCTCTCGGCTCGAGACGGCGGCAGCGCGCTTGCCAACGAAGCAGCACTACTATTCAACCCGGCGGCGCTGCGCCCGTCGAATCATCTTCGCCAGTGCCTTGCTCCAGCGCCGCCGCCGCAGTCGGAATCGGAATCCTTGCCTCTCCAAGGTTCGTCCCACTTGTAGCTCCCGCTGCTTTCTTAACTCTCTCAAGGTCGCAGCCTCCACGATCTGATTATTATTCACTTCCTTATCTGATCCTCGCTCCCTCCCACCAACGCCGTCACCCTTCACGCCTCATATTCTTGCGCCATCAAGCATCTCCATTCACTGCCGCCCTCTGATGCACCCGCAACCTGGTGGCCATGAGCTACGGGACCATCGCTGACGACCATGTCTCACCAGACATGGACCCCGCCACCTCTGCCCCTCGTGCGCGGCGCCCGAGCGGCGTGCCCACCGAGAAGCTGGCAGTTGTGAGCCCACACCACGCCGTCGCCAGCAGCAGTAGTAGAACTGGCGACGACGAGTCTGACGGCGATGACCAGAGCCAGTATTCCGCCCAGGTCGGCGTTAAGCGGCTCGAGGCCATCTCGTCCACCTGGTCGCGCTGGGGCCTATTTGCCGCATACTTTGGCGTCTGCCTCCTGGCCTTTTCCACCTCGCTCGAGGGCCAGACGACGGTAAACCTGACCATATACGCGACAAGCGCCTTCAAAGCACACTCGCTTGTTGCGACCGTGCTGGTCGTGCAGGGCGTCGTCCTGTCCGTCGTCAAGCCACCCATGTCCAAGATCGCCGACGTCTTTGGCCGCTTCGAAGCTTTCACCCTGTCGGTCCTCATCTTCATCATCGGCTACGTGCAGCAAGCAGCGTCGGACAGCGTCCAGACATATGCAGCCGCCCAAGTCTTTTACTCGGCCGGGAGTACAGGCCTGCAGATCCTCATCCAAATCTTTATCGCCGATACCAGCGACCTGGTCAACCGCGCATTATGCTCGACTCTCCCGACCCTGCCGTTCCTGGTCAATGTCTGGATCGGCTCGCCGCTGGCCGATACGCTGCTGGATAAGCTTAGCTGGAGGTGGGGGTATGGTATCTGGGCCATTGTCCTGCCCATTTGCTACCTGCCGCTGGCTCTTTCTCTCTACACCAACCAGCGCAAGGCTGCAAAGCGTGGCCTCCTACCGCCTTCGCCGTTCCGTGGTCTGACATACTGGCAGATCGTCAAGCACCTGTGGTTCGAGCTGGATGTCTTCGGACTTGTCCTACTGTGTGCAGCCTTCTCGCTGCTGTTAATCCCGCTTACCCTGGCGGCGAAGAACGGATGGAATAACCCGAACTTGTTGGCTATGCTCCTCATTGGTGCTCTATGCTTGATCGCATTCCCCTTCTGGGAGAGGAGCAAGAAGCTGGCTCCCAGAGCATTCTTCCCGGGCAGCCTCTTCAGAAACCGAACTGTACTAGCGGGTCTGGGAATCTCATTCTTCTACTTCAGTAAGTCTGCAAAAGCGTGTCAGCCCATGTCCGTTCACTAATCCCAGTCAGTGGCCTACTATCTTTCGGTGTACCCCTACTTCCAATCGTACCTCCTGGTCGTTCACGGCAAGTCCGTGACCGATGCAGGCCGCATTGTGCAGATGTGGACCTTCGCGGCCACGATCACCTCCTTCTGCGTTTCTTTCATGATCAAGTATACGGCGCACTACAAGTTCTTCGTCACGCTCGGTGCTTGCATCTACTTCCTCGGCCTCGTCTCGATGATCATCTACCGTGTAGAGAGCGCAACGACCGCCTCGCTCGTCGCTACCACAGCTCTCGTCGGTATTGGCGGCGGAATGCTCAACGTGCCTGCGCAGCTGGGCGTTCAAGCGTCAGCGAACCACCAAGAAGTTGCAGCCGCAACTGCCATCTTCCTCACTTTCATGGAGATCGGCGGTGCTGTGGGCTCGGCCATTTCCGGTGCCATCTGGACTGCCACTGTGCCGCAGAAATTGGCTCTGTATCTTCCTGCAGAGACCCTCGACCGAGCTGCGGACATTTACTCCAATATCGGACTCGCTTCTCACGGATGGCCGATGGGGAGCGCCACGCGCATCGCCATCAACCGCGCATACCAAGAGACCATGACCAAGATCCTTGTCGTCGCGGCATGCGTCGCGATACCCGTAATCCTCCTCAGCTTCCTGATGGAGAACTACAAGCTCGACGACATGGAACAGCACGTGAAGGGCGTTGTGATCGGTGCCGCGGTACCAGAGCCGACTCTCAGACGCCAAAGCAGCACCTATTTCGAAGATCCAGAGCATTCGTTCCGAGCGTCGATGGACAGCGAAGAAGGTGAAGAGGAGCCGATGCTGAGACGGGCTCTCAGTAGTCGAGGACTGAGGAGCAGCAACAGCTCGAAGATGCTGAGAACTAGCAACAGCGCGAAGAGGCTATGATAGCCCTGCGCATCACGATGGTCAAGCAAACATAATCCTGCTTGATCTTGGATGAAACACGATTTGCACGACAATTTGGGATTTTTTGTGCTGCATACATGTAGCGGGCCGAGAGTTGGACACGCGGCACACTACCTTACCTACATTACCTGGCGTTCAAGGGCGATACCCATTAGGGGGGAGGCACTCGGGTGCATGGCGTTATTGATTTACGAACATTGATCTGGTTGATATTGCGAGTCGCATTAGACTAGACCTACGAGACCCTACGATATACCCGTCCTGGAATGGAAGCATTTGCAATATGTCCTGTTTAGTTGTGCCACGAGATCAGGGTCTCCTTTTGTTTTGGCCACGAATACCTGACGTTGTACATGTGCGTTTCTAGAAAGCCTGCCGAGGCGAAGGAAGCTTCTCCCGTCCCATATTTGTACCTGTTCTTCCAAGTACCAAGCCTTGTACCTTTACTGCCCACCGTCAAGTCTCCCACGTGATCCCCTTGGCCCGAGAAGACTCGAGGACTGCAGCAAAGCACATGTCATGGAGCCGTGCCGCCCGACATGTGCATGAACCTTGAAGACGCGTGCACGGAACTCCCGGATTTTCCATAAGGATCAATGTGTAGACATGTTGCAGACTCGACCCCCCGTGCTAATATGAATCTCAACGAGTTTGACATAGAAGATTGCACAAGGCAATAGATATCGTACATGTGCTAAAACAGGGAGCATACATGTACTCGAGTCTAGGCCCTTGAGAGGGCGGGAGGCGCGGGCCGCAGTGGGGGGCTGCGATCAATCATGTAGGGAGACTTCGACTCTGTGTTTGAAGAATGGGAAGGAAGGGTGTTGGCTCGCCGCTTGTGTGCTTGTGTGCTTGTAACAATTGCTACTCCCGTATTGGCCTTCACAACCCGTCTCATCTTTCTGCCTGCCCCAAGCCGCGCGCCATCTTCACAAGGAGGCCTCGGATTCACTGAGCAGCACCGCCCTGTTTCCCCCAGTCGTCTTGCTCCCTGCTCTCTCTGCCACGTGCCCGGTCGGCCCAACGTCGTGCTTGGCTCTCTGTCTCTGGATTCCACCACGACGACTGCTACACTTCTCGTCTCGCGGTTCTCACTGCTATCGCTTTACTCCCTTGAACATCTCTGCCTGCTTCTACGACTCTTTTGACAGCAAGCATTCCCGCGATCGCTGCGAGAACCCCTTCGAGCGCAACAGCTGCCGCGATTCGAGGATTCACCGACCCACCCTTACACCATCTCACCGGACCAAACAACCGACAACGTCCACCGGCTCAGCAGCAACTAGGATCCCTGCAAAAGAGTATTCGGCAGAAACTCTTACTTTACACTTCGGCGGAGCAGTAGGAGGAATCACGAGATCGAATACGAAGCCGAGGCGCATTTGGAATTGAAAGGAAAGAGCTTCGAGGACTCGAGGAACTTTTCAGCCAGTCAATACCCCCAAGCAATCTTGTGGAAGTTCTCGACTTGTGATCAAGATGGTTGTCGCTACGATCAAGTACGTATAACTCCGTTCATTGCCTTGTGGATCTGCGGTCGGTGCGGTTAGGGCTCGTGGGGCGAGACAATGTTGGTAGTAACCTATCTTTATTATATTGGAGGTCTGCTGGAAGAGATGCAATGGGAAGGAAGATTGGATGACGGGATAGGGGTGATGGAACTTCAGGGTTACCACTCTCGCGTAATCGGCGACTAACATATCATTCTCATAGGTGTGTTGTGGTTGGTGACGGTGCCGTCGGCAAAACCTGCTTGCTCATCAGTTACACGACGAACAAGTTCCCTTCGGAGTACGTGCCGACAGTCTTTGACAACTATGCGGTCACGGTAATGTGTGTAATTGCCACTTCCCAACTTACAAGGTCTCGGCTGACAACATACTTCAGGATCGGCGACGAGCCCTACACACTCGGTCTGTTCGACACTGCAGGACAAGAAGACTACGATCGTCTCCGCCCTCTCTCATACCCACAGACCGACGTCTTCCTCGTCTGCTTCTCCGTTACCTCACCCGCCAGTTTTGAGAACGTTCGGGAGAAGTGGTTCCCCGAAGTCCACCATCACTGCCCTGGCGTGCCGTGTCTTATCGTTGGCACGCAGACAGATTTGCGTGACGACCCACAGGTGCGCGAGAAGCTTAGCAAGCAGAAGATGCAGCCTGTGCGGAAAGAGGATGGCGAGCGCATGGCCAAGGACCTTGGTGCCGTCAAGTACGTTGAGTGCTCGGCTCTTACGCAATTCAAACTGAAGGACGTGTTCGATGAGGTACGCTTGCTCCCTGTGCTGAATCTGTGTTTGAGTATGAGCTAACATCGTGACAGGCTATTGTGGCAGCGCTCGAACCTCCTGCAACCAAGAAGCCCAAGAGTACGTTTACCCCTGTCTTACGGCTGCGTGTTGCATGATTACTAACACCTTATTCAGAAAAGGGCAAGGGCTGCATATTGCTCTAATCGATGCATGGAACCAAATCCACCGACAAGACCAACATCAAGACGTTACAGAACCCTCGACGAAGACGTTTCCCACCCCAACAAGAACCACGAAAGCAACAACAATAAGCACCAAAGATTATTCATTCTGAAGTTTGGCGCGGGCGGCGTTCAATGTGTGAGGCAGCAGGGCTGGCTGGGTAAACCGGTACAGTGTTGATCTGCTCCTTTTGTTTGTGCCTCTTTATATTTTCATCTCCTTGAGTACCTTTTTGATATAACCCCCTCGGCGGTCGATTGAATGCGAAGCTGTTTTACTTCTTACAACCCATGCCTTCTTTCACCCATGCGGTTCCTGTTGACGTGAAAAGAGTTGACTGTGCCTTGGACACCCGTGTTTACGCGACGACAGTGACGGCGTGCCGTTGATCCGCGCATGCAGAGTGACCTCGGGTCTGAGTGAGTTGAGGGTTGGGAGCGACTCCGTGCGACGTCGACGTCAGGCGCTCGAGCCACCTTTCTCGCACACTCCCATGTTGTCGACGCGAGGCGACGTTTGTTGACACCTTCTTCACAGATCACACATTTTCACTTTTTTTCAGTAAAATTTGAAAACACGTGTGCTGTCTGCCTTCGCTTTTCTCGCTCGCTGCAATACCAACTTTTGGCATATGCTAACCGTGTCAAACCAGTAAGTCACGTACCTCTCTTTGTTTTCCCTACACCACACGCCAGCAAACATGGCGGGCGGCCCTCGAAGGCGCGCTTCGTCCCCCATCAGGAGGACTGTCCTGTCCGGGATCCCAGAGGCTTCACCTCCGCCGCCGGACTCAACATCTGGTCGTCGCATTGTCACCCCAGCAGCCGTCACTCCTGGCCCGAATGCTTTCGCGCTGCGCGCCGCTGAAGTTAACGCCCACCGCCTGCGTGGCAACGCGTTCTATCAGCAGGCTACCGCGGCCGAGGACGCGCGCCGTCAGGATGAAGAGACGGCTAGCCGACTCGGACTCACTGCGCCCACTGCCAGTCACCCAGCCTTTCGTGAGAACTTCCGCCTCGGCGATACTTCACCTCGTTCGAACTTGATGGCTAACCAAATGGCTGTCACTAAAGCTGAGTCTCTTCCCCTTAAGCCAGACCAAACCCCGCCGCTCCAACTGATCCCGAAAGAGGGTTTCCAAGGCCACCCGACTGAGCGTAGCCTCATCGAGGGCTTCCACGAGGAGCTCGAGCCGAAGGACTCAAGCAATGAGACCGGCCGTGCTCAAGTCTTCAAGCACACGCCCAAACTCCGCTCATCAGAATTCAGTGAGTCGTCTGGCCCGACCACGCCCCAGAAGAAGAAAGGTGGCGTTTTCAACTTGCTCGCCAATGAAGATCAGCCTGGTAGTCCCAAGAAGGGCATCTTCGAGAAGTTCAGGCGCACCGCTGCTCGCACTCCGCAAGCTCCGAACCCTACCTCGTCGTACTCCATTGAGCGTGGCGATGGTGGCGGCGAGGCTCTTCCTCCCAAGGCCAAAGCTGTCTTGAGCACCATACCACAGAAGAACACTCTCGGTCGCTCTCCTTCAAAGAAGTTGGGCCAGCTCGCCCGCAAGGCCTCCGACGCCGTTTTCCTCTCTGAGATGACCAAGGCACGCCGTTCTCTTGGTAACGAACTGCAGGCCACCAGCGCTCAGAGGGTCAACTTCTCTGCCTCTGTTGGCACCAACACTCGCAATGCCAACTTCTCTGCTTCTGTTGGCAGCAGGACTCCGGCACGCGAGCTGCGTCCCAAGGTGAAGCGCATCGCTTCACAACCCCAGCCGCAGCTGCAAACCGAGCAAGACGAAGGCAAGCTCGCAGACCACGCCGACATCACCGGTGTCCTCCGTGCCCAGAGCCTCCAGTACTTTGATCGTCAGAACCCGCCGACCCCGCCGGCCAAGAACACTCCGCCGCATGAGAAGAAGCTCAAGGCCGAACAAGAAGAGGTCGACCGCCTCTTGGCGGCTATCAAGGAGCGTTCCGAGCACCAGGCCGAGATCCTCAACAAGATGACTCAGAGGAAGCCAGTCGTCACCGCCACCCCGACCAGGGAGATGCAGCAGAAGGCGGAGTCCAAGCTCACCTCGCCTCTTCATCACAGGGTCTTTGAAGATGACACTCCAACGCGCGAGACGTTCAAGCTCATCGGCGCAGACGGCCGTACCAGTCCCACCAAGTTTGGCACATACGCTCACAAGAACCTGCCGACCATCGTCAAGGCGCCGAGCATCCATTCCATGTATGGGGCTTGCTATCCCGACCTGCGCGAGGAACATTCCCATGAAGAAGTCAAGAAACGTGTCGATGGCTTGGGTCTTGATGGTCTTCGCGAGATCCCGGAGAACTACTACAAGGGCAACTTCAACGTCACTCACTCTCCTACCATTCGCGAGGATGACTGGAGCATCAACGCAAACACCTCCAACCAGGCTTCGGCTGATACTCTGCACTCTACTGGCATGTTCCAGCCGTCACCGTCCGTGCCTGACGTGCTCGAGCATGTACGCCAGCTGTCGTCTCCGGCTCTCCCAGCCTCAGCTGCGCAGGCACGCCAGCTGTCGTCCAAGATTCCCATGCCTTTCAAGGTGTCCCCTTCGATCACGGCCAGGACTTCGAGCAGGACCTCCAGCAAGGGTACCATCCCGCTCTTTTACCCTGGCCTCGCCTCTGATCCGTCCAGAATGAACCTGCTCGAGGATCTCGACAACCACCGCGGTTCAGCACCTGGTACTAGGCCCCGTCTACACAACCACTTTCGTATGGATGTTGACGATGACCATCCTGACTCGTTGATGAACGTGTCCGATGAGTCCGATATGGACCTGCCACAGCTGTCACCTGATGACGCCTACAGCCACCCTAGTGCTAGGCCTTCGCCTTTGCGCTCTCCATCTTCCCCTGAGTTCTCGCCGGTGGCTCACAGCACTCCTCCTCGCAAGGGAGACAACGGGGCCCTTTCGGCCTCTCCGTCCCCACACAAGACCCTCACGCCGTCTCGTAACCGCGGCCGCATCGAGACTTTCATAAGCAATGGCTCTCCCGTTGCTCGCGGTGCTGACGGCTTTCCCGTCGAGTCCAAGACTCAGCAGCTTCCTCCGCCACAGTTAAAGGCTCTCACTCCGGCCGTCTCTGCCACGCCGCATGCTGGTTCGCCCGCCTTCTTTTTGGACACGCCGGAGAAGACCGAGCTGGTCGTCTACCCCGCCGAGAAGCCACTCATTCTGCTCGAAGGTCTTGCTACTTCGACCAGCGCTGTCCAGAGCGACCCGCAGAAGGTCGACAACGCCAGGCGTTTGCCTGCCCCAGTCCCTAACACTCTGGTGCGGGACCTGGATGTCCACGACTTCCAGTCTTCCCTGGCGAAGTACAGGCAGCCTACATCCGATGATGATGACCGCTCTACCGAGCCTATCAAGCTGCCGAGCTCCATCAGCAACAACGCCAGCGTCGGCGAGCCTTCCGGCCTTGACCCAGCCACGAAGAAGCCCCAGACCTCCACCTCGCGGGTCTCATCTGGCGGACAGGGAGAAGCCGAGTCCTGGCACCGCGTGGCGGACCAGTACCAAGCCCAGATCAACACCCTCAAGGCCGAACTGGCCACCATCAAGGCCGAGAAGACTCTGCAAGGCCAGCTTGCCGCACTGAAGGCCGGCTGCAACAAGCAGCAGCAACCCACCAGCAGCAGCAGCAGCAGCGCCGCCCCAACCAGCGCCTCGGCCAACGCCGACACCATCCGCAAGCACCTGGCCAGCGGCGAAGACACGGAGCTCTGGTCCAGCGGGCCCGGTGGCCTCCGTGCCCTGGGCCTGTACGCTAAGCACCAGCAGACCCGCATCGATGTTGCTCCGCGCCAGAGCGAGAAGGACCTCCTGCGCAGGTTCGATTACTCGTCGGCTAATCAGCAGCTTGACAAGGCTAACAGGGAATTCTTGGGAGAGAGCGAGAGCAAGGAGGCCTCGTTGGCCCAGGTCTTGGCCGCCATTGGAGGACTCAGCCAGAGGGTTGAGGCCATGGAGAAGGACAAGAAGACTGGAGAGTGAGGTTTTTGGACGTTGGGTGATGAGATTCCGGCCTGTTTTTTTGGCTGTTTTGGTTGGTTTTTGCTTGTTTTTTGGAGAGAAATGTTGTGTTTTTGGGGAGTAATGGACAGAGATTGTGAGGAAATCGCGTGTTTTTTCTTAAAAGAAGGTTTGTGGTGTCAATAGAATAGCTATGAGTTTTGATAGCTACATACTTGCGAAGAAAGTCGGTTTCGGTGGAAACCATTGTGCCTCTCTCAGTGGTGATTATGAGTTGATTGTAGGCGGAGCGCTTAGGTATTACCTCGTGTGGTACACGTTGCCGCTGAGAGGGCTGAAGTCGGAAGGAGGTCTCTCATTGGTGAGGGTGGGTGCAACTTGAGACGGAGCGATTAGGTATTACCTCTGATGATTGATGAGATATGGGGTTTGAGAGCTGACTTGGAGAAATCCGGTCGGTGAGGATTGAGGTCTCTCAGGGGTGCTGATGTGGTCAACTTGAGACGGAGCGATTAGGGATTACCATGAATGGATATGGAGATGTACATTTTTAGGGCTGACTTGGAGGTTTCCGGAAGGCGAAAAATGAGGTATCTCGATGGGGTTGGAATGGTAAACTTGAGACGGAGCGATCAGGTATTACCACCCATGAGTGGAGAGATACAGCTTTCGAGAGCTGACTCAGAGACATCCGGCCGGTGGAGGATGCGGTCTCTCAGTGGTGCTGAGGTAGTGGATTTGAGCGGAGCGCTCAGGTATTACCATCCATGAAAGAAGAGATATAGGTTCTGAAGGCTAACTTGGAGGGAATCGTTCGGCGGGCAACAATGTCTCTCATTGGTGAGAGGGGGAGATACCTGAGACGGGTGCATAAGGTATTACGGTACATGAACAGGGAGATGATAATCACAAACGTGGACTTGGAGAGACTCAGTTGGTGGGAGTTGAGCACTTGCAATGGTACGCAGCGATGCAGTATGAGACGGGGCGCGATGGTATTAGCATCCA
>Ga0265797_10001900_pt1 | contig 36207 bp, 24 predicted proteins | sample P2T30metagenome_FD_192433 | JGI IMG/M metagenome (GOLD analysis project Ga0265797, IMG submission 192433) | Plant litter microbial communities from East Loma Ridge, Irvine, California - P2 T30 | ecosystem: Environmental > Terrestrial > Plant litter > Unclassified | place: USA: California...
GATTGGACAGGGCTGCACAATCGCAGCGGGTGCCGTCGTGACCAAGGACATTCCGGCCTGGAGCGTTGCCATGGGCGTGCCGGCTAGAGTCGTGAAGAAGGTGACGCCTCTAGAAGATGCGCAGAAGTAAAGATGGCGAGGACGTGTTATACACGGACGCTACAAGGATCGACGCCGTGGGTGCCTGGGAGAGCGGGTTCCTACATTGAATCAGTTCACTGCCTGTAGCGCATAGTCGCAACCGCATAAATCAGACAAATTAAAGACGACTTAAGGTGCTAATTAAGCATGAAATGCAACAGATATGCCGCTCAAGAGTGCCTAGGTGTTCGCATACTTCCAAAAATCGATGGCTAATCGAAGAGCATGCTAATTAGTGGTTCTCAAAATGCCTGCAAATTAGCTCACATTCAATCTCCCCAGCATGAGCTATGGACGCCTATGTCTTATGCAATATGCACTGTCAGCTTGCATGCATCCTCCCGTACTCAGCTCCGCCAACTAGCCTCTATGCGCAACACTTACCAAGAATTGCTTCACCTCGCAGCGCTAAGTAGAAACATTGACGACTAAACACACTGCTATCCCCTTCTTATCGCCAACTCGAAGCTTCCCTCACGTGTTTCTTGCTTTGCAGACATGTCACCCATACCGCGTGTTAGCTGACAGATCATAACCAATCCAAACCTGAATAGTATGCACACAAGCCGCGATGCACAGCCAGCCAGATCTCGATGGGAGTACGGACGGGAGAGAAGATGTAGAAGACGGCCGAGTTAAAGCTATGGCAGTCGCCACTACTTCGTCCATACCATCGTCTGTGATTCCAGAAAGTAGATCGGGAACAGTTACCGACCCTCTCCACCGCTCGCGACCATCTCTTTTCCAAGGCACGCGATCTTCTTCGAACGACAAAGTCACAGACGACCTCTTGCATTCTCCCGTCCAGCCATCGCACCCACATTCACAACTTGTGGACACCGACCAGCCCATACCAGTCGAAGCCGCAGTCTGGGACTGGCAAGCACCAACCTTTGTCGGCGCGTCAACACAGCCTGAGACTACAGACCAGTCAACGTACTTCTACGAACCTCAGGGCGAACTCTTGCTCCACCAGGCTCCCGGAACTGTCGTTGCACGAGCAGACGAGTTCAACATCCCGGGTCCTGTATCCTCGCAGATTCCAAACCGCGGACAACCACCACTCAATCCCCTCGAAGCTTTGCTAGCCAACTCCAGAGCTCCGGACGACAGTAACATACGCATCGGCTCGAAGCGTAAATCAGCACCAGACGTTTACGAAACTGCAGTCAAACGGCCAACTTTGGATATGGTGGAGGTTGATCGCACGGGGCACCGCTTAGATGCACAGAGTGGCAAGACCTCGCCGATCGCTGACAGGAGGAATCTACCTGCTTCACATCCCTCTGCTTCGACCGCTCCTATGGTGCTGCCGGCACGAAAGGTGTTTCCGATTCAAATCGGAGACAAGCTGTTCCGGCTGAGTGGTGCTTCGATTAGTTCTGATGGCAAGTCAATCTTGAGTCGCAATCCCTTTTCCATTCGACAGCAGATCACGTCATGGTTGTGATATGTTTCAATGATCAGAACGTGGGAAAGCTCAATGTCGATTGTCGTGTAAATTTATGAGATTTCATTATGCTGACTTATAGTTAACAGCACCTTCGTACTTTTCTCAGTTTTTCGAAGAGCAGCTCCGGCAATGTTCATCATCCGGCAACCACAGCACACATGACGCCAGCAGTGTGAGAACCCTCTATATCGATCGCGACCCGTCTACGTTCTGTGACATCTCGCTCCATCTGCAAGGCTATCACATCGAGCCACGCGACGCAGCACATTTCGTGAAACTGTTCGCAGACGCGCAGTTCTTCAGCCGTAAGTTAAAAAACAAGCCATCACATCGTTACTTCTTATACCAAAGTACTCTCCACTAACTATTTGAACAGTCCCACGCCTAACCTCCCAACTCTTTTCCTCCCCAATCTACATCACAATCGGCTCCGTCCCCTTCCAGATCCCGCGCGACCTCTTCTCGACCTCCCCCGGCAACGAACCCAACTATTTCACCCTCGGCTTCCACGCCTTCTTCACCACGCCCTCCGAAGTCTTCCCAGGCCTCTCGCAACGAAGCCTCTTACGACCGCCCTCACTCCTCCCACCGAGCGTGCCAAATCGCGATGCAGACGTCTTCGCAGACCTGATCCGCATGCTGAAAGGCTACGAAATCGAGATCAGAAGCGACACACACCGCCAGAGCCTGCTGCGGGATGCACGATACTTTAACTTCAGAGGTCTCGAGCAGCGGTTGATCCCGCATCGGATTTCGTTCAATTCTAGAAAGGAATTGGAGGAGATTGAGATCCGGCTTGAGGATGTGCGGCAGTCGGGAATTTCTTTTGTTGCTGGAAACGATGGGGCTAGCGACGAAGGCGCACGACGGGGGAGTGTTAGTGGGGAGGTGTACTACGCGAGACCGTATGTGGACGACGAGCCTCGTGGGTTGGTGTTGGAGATTGGGGATGTGGATGGAGTGGAAGTGTTGCTTGATGTTGGGGGAAGGATCGGAGGAGTTGGGTTCGAGAGGCAAACTGCTGCGCGGATGAGAAGGCTCGCTGGCATTGTCAATGAGAAAATCGGACTGCCTGCGTTGACGGCACGTGGAGGCAAGGCAACAGGTGACGGAGCCAGCACGACTTTTGGCTTACGGTGCGAGATTGGACCTGAGGCGGATGTTATCATAGACAAAGAGAGGTGGAAGATGGTCTGTGAAGACGATGAGGCTAGAATGGATGTTGAGAAGGAGGAGGAACGAGAGCGCGTCTGGATGGTGAAGAAGAGTCAGTGGAGGGTAAAGGTTGGTTCTCTGGACTCAAAAAAGATACATCTGGAATCTGTTAAGCTTGAGGGGTATAGTTGTGAGAGGGCAAGGGTCGAGGGAAGGACATTTTTATGATGAGACATAAATTGAATATTTACGATGCCTAAAATGAGATGACCATACATATTGTCTAGTCTCGCCGATCGAGTGGTCGTAAGCTGGACAATTTACGATAACTTACCTGGTACGTTTTCACAATGTTGTCCACTGACTCGAGTGGTTGTAAGCCGAATGATTTGATGGTTACGCCATTACTCCTCAACCATGTATAATGATCCTGCAATTGTTCTCCAGAACCTAAAGTAAATTTCCGACAGTAGACAGGTGAAGATGAATTTTCCCAATCGGCCAGATGCGAAAGTGCAAATGTCGATATGCCAGGATGTTCCGTGCACAATCTTGTAAATACAGTACTGTATTGCGGATTTCAGCGGGACGATCGATCGCCAAGGCCTAATGAAGGAGGAAACGGGCGGGCTCCGAACCCTGGAGTAAATTGGGCGCGGACAGGGAAGGGCTGAAGGGCAAGTTTGCAGGTGGTTTGATTTGATGTGAGATCGACAGTTGGGCGCTGGCAGAAAGTCTCGCCACCACTAAACACTCAAGTCACCCACCGACATCCGCCAGGCCCCGAGATTGGACGACGTTGCGACCACCATTTCTCACCTCTCCTATCCTGCTGCTTCCTCTGTCTTTACAACACACCATTCGACACGCTCTGCTCTGCATACACTCCCTTGGTATTGCGCATTTATCGTCTTGTTGCACGCGCCGAAAGAATAGGCACTCGCGACCCGCCGAGCAACGCGAACAAGAAACGAAACGGATCAGAAACATCTTACATCTTCACGCGACAATGCCAGGACGGACACTTCCTACCCTGCCTACGGCTGAGGTCGCCTCACACAACACCGCCAAATCCTGCTACGTGACAGTAGGCACCAAGGTCTACGACATCACACCTTTCCTCGACGACCACCCTGGCGGCGCAGACCTCGTACTCGAATATGGCGGAAAGGACGTAAAGGAGATCATGGAGGACGAGGTCTCCCATACACACAGCGAGGCCGCATGGGAGATCCTGGACGATCATCTTATCGGCTTCATGGCGACCGACGATGTGATGGAGGGTGTCAAGGACAGCAACGACCCATTCTCAATCGTACCGATGGAGCCGTCGAAGAAGGGAATGCAGGAGCTCGAGAAGCTTGGAAGAGATGGAGATGTCAAGGCGCGCACACAGGTGGAGGTTGGCAAGAACCAGGCCGGCCAGCCCGTTTATGCGAGCACAGGCATGAGCAACGAGGACGATCTGAGCAAGGAGACCGACATTCGTGATGACTACAAGACCCACAAGTTCCTCGATCTCGAGCGACCGCTGTTCATGCAGGTCTTCAACGGAGGCTTCAGCAAGGACTTCTACCTGCAGCAAGTGCACCGTCCCCGTCACTACAAGGGCGGCGATTCTGCGCCTCTTTTCGGCAACTTCCTCGAACCTCTCACCAAGACACCCTGGTACGTCGTGCCATCATTCTGGCTCCCGCCTGTCGCCTACGGCACCTACCTCGCAGCAACCCACTTCTCAAACCCTCTGGTAACAGTCGCATACTGGTTTGTCGGTCTTGCCATTTGGACAATAGTCGAGTACGGCCTGCACAGATGCCTCTTCCACATCGACGACTACCTCCCCGACAACCGCTTCGCCATCACCGCACACTTCCTACTCCACGGCATCCACCACTACCTCCCCATGGACCGCCTGCGTCTCGTCATGCCTCCCACACTTTTCCTCGTCCTCGCCACGCCCTTCTGGAAGCTCGCCCACACCGTCTTCTTCTACAACTGGTACGCCGCAGTCGCAGTGTACAGCGGCGGCATCTTCGGCTACGTCTGCTACGACTGCACCCACTACTTCCTGCACCACAAGAGGTAAGTCTTACTCACTGGAAACAATCTCCACTCAAAAGAAACATCAGCTAACAAAATCTCTCTTCCAGCCTCCCAGCCTACTGGCGCGAACTCAAGAAGTACCACCTGCAGCATCACTTCGCCGACTACGAGAACGGCTTCGGCGTCACCAGCCGCTTCTGGGACCGCGTCTTCGGCACCGAGCTGCCGCCTCCACCTCAGCCCAAGGTGATCAAGACGACCTGAGCTCGCTTATTAGGAACTGCATGTGACAAATGTACGAATGGGATACGCAGGTGTGGGCATGAACGAATGGCGTTAATTTGGGCTATCGGCAAAGCCAGATATACATATGGGAGGGGGATTTGTTTGGGATAACCCGAGAGTCAGGGAGGAGCATTGATCTGGCTCTTTGACTTACTGCTGTCAAGACGGCGATTTGTAATTGTAATGAATAGAGATATTTAACCTTCAAGAGTTGTTGGAGTTTTGAACGCTTTTTCTTAAGACTGTTTGCTATGCTGTTTGAAAGTACTGTTCCCTCCATGCCAGAAGCTAGCAAAAGGAAGGATCATATGCCAGTCCTTCTTGCTGCTGTAATAGTACACTCTCGTTCTCGAATTGCCGGCCACGCTCCAAACGCCTTCGTAATCCGCTCAGGCCAACCACATAATATAATTATACAATCCACCGAGAAACTTCCTCAAAACGCCATCCATGACCATCGCGTAATCGTACACTCAACAACGCCATCGGTCAATCATCCACATTGGCATCGGTGTCAACGTCAACTCGGAGCCCGCTTACAACTCCTCGTCTAAGTAAGCGAGCTCCGTCTCGCCCTCCGTCTGGATATGACCCCAGAACCGGCCAGTGCCTCTCGTCGGGAAGCCGTCGTACTCCGCATCCTGTCCCTCGCCCTGAGGCAGTCCGACGCGCATCTTCCAGATCTTCAGTACCGCGATCTCGCGATGATTCAGCCAGGGCACGATCCTGCCGATGTAGTCGTCTTTGCTGGTCTGCATGTGCGGGCGAAGCTGCTCGGCGCGGTGGCGGAACCAATCGCTGCTGTGGACGGTGTGGTCCAGATCGAAGTGGGCGGGGACCATGGTCGGACCGACTTCGATGGCGGATTGGTCCATCGCGGTCTGGTTGGGGAGGACGACGTAGCCGCAGGAGGCGAAAGTGATTTTCTTGTAAGGAGCTGGGTCAAACTGCGGCTCCGACGGTTCGATGCTGAAAGGGTCAGGCTCTTTGGGAACGGGCTGCAAAAACTGTCTGAGGTCTTCGATAACCCATGGCCAGCAGCCCTGGCGGAATTGTTGCCTGACTCCGACGTGGACCTGGAGATAATTTTGTAGCTCAAGTTTCAGACTGGCGGTCATAGATACAGATTCAAGGGTGAGAGTTTTGCCTGCGACTGTGGCGGCTGTCTGTGTCGAGGCAAGCTGCAAAAGTGCCTGTGGGGTGATCCAGCAGTTCATGAGAGTCACATCTTCAAGGTGGTCAAAGGCCAATACATCAGGATCAGGCAGAAGAAGTTGATCAAGCGCCGCAACGGGAGCAGGCATAAGGTTGTTGTTACGCCCGAACATGCCTTTGGCGTGCTCACCTCCTTGTGTGTAGCCAATTCGCAGTCTTTTGATCTTCTCGAGGGTTGTGATCCGATGGATGATTGCGAGGAATGTGCTCACAGCGAGAGACGGAGCAATTGAATGGGTCACGGCGCATCCGGCCTCATCTTTGTCAACCACACGCCAGTCAGGACTCACAAGGAGAGTGACATCTTTGACACTTGGTAGAGCCGCCCAGAAGGTGTCACGGTCGAGCTTGGAGAGCAGCCCGCTAGAAATCTTTGATATCGTCACCTTCGTGATTTGGTGGAAGACCTGGGGATTATCGTCGAGTGCCAGGATGTAGGTATCCAAGAAAGCGCTTTGTGCCCAGCCAGTCTCGAGAACCCACTGATTCTGCTCGCTAGTCAGGCTGGCAGGCGACAGTGGCGGATAACTATCATGTGGGCTTTTGTTGTTATCCATTTCCGCAGATGTTGTATAGAAGACACCAATGATGGGTGTAGCAAGGTCGACGCCGGTCAAGATACCATCCGTCTCGAAGAAGGGCCAGAGCGTAGAATCGTCATACTCAGTTGCCGATGCCACGGTAGGCAGTTGCACAGATTGATAGCGGCTCCACGTCCATATGCACGACATCAATCTCTCTTGGCTGAGCCGACCGCCAGTCGTGAAGCTGCTATGTGACTGGCGCAGATGAGACCACAAGCGTTCGAGGCCATTAGAGGTGGGTCTCTGGCTGAGGTCGGATTCTTCGAATACTGCATTCGACCTATCGAAGATCATGTCGTGGAGCGATCGATCTGGGCCACCAAGGACGCCTAGACCATTGTCAAGAGACAGTCCAATTTCGCGCACATTGACCAACGTTGCCAATGCTGCTGTCATGCGCGGCGTCTCGTCTGCGATCTTCTCAAGACCCGCAAGTCTGCCGAATCGAGCGTACCCCGGCGGCGGCCAACTGTAACCACCGTGATATGCTTCCACGTACTTGACGTTGTTAGTCTTCCAGTTTGCCATCGATAGGTCTGCTTCTGTCACCTCGAGGCGGATGCCGAACTTGTTCATGTGAGGACCAAATCCTTCGAATACACGCAGACCGTGTTTTGTGGCAGCATCGCCAGTCTTGCGATAGTACATGCTGTCGCCATTCGCCTGTTGCAAGTGTGGGATCTGTGGTAGAGAAGCTCGAGAGAGAGGTGGTTGAATGCTGCCAGGCTTGGGATGGTTAGAGAGGCGTGCCGAGACATCATCTTCGATCATATCATAGAGATCCGACGTGAACGGTACAACAACCTCCTTGAACAGTACACCAGACGTCTTGGACTCGAACTCTTTGCAAACCAGTCGCATGTTCCTGATGTCGCGGTGGGACAGGGTTTCGGTGATTGTTTCGAAAAGCTCAACTGGGATCGTGCCGCGTGGCCACTGACCTACTGGAGCGGAAGTCGTGGTTGATGCGAGAGGCAGATGGCGATGCGGTGTGGTACCAGAAGCAGCCGACGGACTTACTGTCATGACTTCACCGAGATCTCGCTGTGCTCGAGCACGATCGATGGAGCGTTTCGCGTCAGGGGATATGTCAAGTTGTCGATCTTTTGATACCGGGACCGTGGGAGTTTGAGTCTGCACTTCTTCTGATGGTGACGGCATGGATGGCATACCCGTGGGAGGGCGCATAGCATGAAGCCTACGGGCCTGAGCCTGAGCCTGGGCACGAGCCTGAGCAAAAGCCCGATTCTGAGCCGGAGTCCGAGCCTGAGCCTGGGCCTGAGCCCGAGCCCGGAGCTGAGCCGTAGTCTGTGGTGTCGCAACTGTCTGAGAGCTAGGCTGTGGAGTAGTTTTGACTCCCTTGTTCACTAAAGGGAGGTATCGCACCCGAGTGACGCCAGATGGGCCCGAATCAACCTTGCTCGCTTCAAAGAGGACGGCCGAGCCAACGTGGGAGTCATCATCCGCTGTGCCAATGGCGGCGCTATTGAAACGTATGTCAATGCCTTCGCGGAAGCTGAAGTGATCAGTTTTGTCCATTAAGATCAATAGATCATGGAGCGTGTTCACGTTCGGCTTCGAGTTACTTTGACTGTGCTCGTGATCAGTTGCGCTCGAGTCGGAACGAGTGAAAGCACGATCAGCCAGGCGCCCAGACGTTCCTCGTGATTGTTGGTCTGTTGCAGGCTCCGAGTTGTTTGTTGCCCCGGATTCGTCGTGAGCAAGTTGGGCGGCGTCGAATGCGGCGTCTAGTGTGTCGGTGAAAAACTCGCCATGCAGTGCAGAATGCATAGAGCCAAGCGGCGGATCGTAGCTCATGGCTGCGATTGGTAGTGTCAGGTCGAGGTATTGATCGAGTGTGTTGCGGTGCAAGTTGATTTTTTGTTATTGTTGTTGTGTCTCTGCGGTCGTCGGCTCTCCCCCAAACGCCGGCGCAGCTGGTGCGAGGCTGTGTGGAGGGAGTAGATTGAGGGAGTCGAGGAGTGTCTGCAATAAGGAATGTGTTTTCTGTCAGAGTGTGTATATTAGCTTGTTCTGATTGGGTGTGTTATTCAACGACGGGCAGGCAGTGGTTGATGATCATAAAGTCAGTGGCAGCTCGAGGTGGCTTATGGCTTTAGGTTCGCTCGAGGAAAGAGGGTGCCAAGCGCGCGTCTTTTATGTACAAAGGGTAAGAACGCAGACGTGACTGAGCCACAATACAATGCGACAACGCATTCATTCACTCACACGTGCAGTTACATGTGAAGAAGTGACGCGCACACTGTCTCAGTAATAGTTACTTCCTTCATTCTCGCTGCTTCACTGGGACGTCTGAAAGGCACGTGTCACGTGATAAACAAATCCCGTGCGCATTTCAAGTATGTACAGGCGCATGTCTGTTTTCTCAACCAGTTCGGTCGTTGCCAAAATACATGTTCCTCAAACGCCATCGCCGGTTTCAGCAGTCCAATCTCCCATTGCGAATGTTTGCTTAAAACTCAGCAATCGTGTCGCCGCGCAGCTTGCCACGGAGATCCCACTTGCCCTGTTCTAATATCAGTACATTCGTCCACCATATTCCTCAAAGATTCACCATGTAGTGCCGCAAATGACGCCTTTCGTCCCCATCTTCCATCTGTCTCTGCTGGGAGCAGCTGTTGGGACTCGTGGAGCAGTTTACTCACCTCGGTCTTGAATGCCATGTAGAGGAAAGCAGAAGGGACAGCAATCGCGTAGGCGAAAGACAAGAAGGCAGTGCGTTTGGTCCAGCGGAAGTATTCGTGTCTCTTGACGTACATGTCTAGCGACATGAGTCAGCGCTTGTCCAGCATTTCGCAACCCCGTAAGCCATTGGCCGCTTCCTGCTCTTGCGGATCCTTGAAAAGTGACCCATCCAACAATTTCTCGTATCCTGCTCTTCATATTCCATGCCCTTGCCAGTTCCAGGTGTAGGGAAACGTACTCGCGTAGCGAACAAGCGCCGGGTCCAGGTTGACGGCTGCAGGCCTCAGTCAGCTTCCGCTTCGGCGCATTGATATTCCCAGACGATCTCACCATTGCCGCCTGCCAGCTTTGCGAATGTGGGTCTCATGATTGCAGTGTGGTATGTGTATTTGGTGCTCTCTCAAGGCCTGCCCTGTGATGGGTGCTATTGACGTCGCGCAAGAGCCCGCTCGCTCGCTCGGGGAAAGCGCGGCAGGGACGATCCCGCGTTGCGCAGCCCTCAATCTTTACCATGATCATCACAGTTGCACTACCACCACCTTCTTCCTTCATCATCACGACATCCTGCTCTCTGACTAACATACGTACTCGTTGCACCCCCACGTCCGAGTTTTACTCTACGCATTTGCGACTGTGTTCGTCAGCTATCAGTTTTCTTTATCGCGACAAGCGCACCGCCCAAGCGTCTCTGTCAGCATCACGCCAGCATCTTCGAGCACAGTCACAAGAAAGACTGGAAGCAGGCAGGAAGGAAGAATCTAGGGGGTAGAAGAGCCGAAGAGCCAGGTATTCACGCGCAGCGTAGACTGCCGGTGCTGGAGGCACAAGAAAGAGAAAAAGAAAAACACACAGGAAGCGTGCGATCTCTAGCTAGTCAAAAAGCCACTACTTGCTGCCCTCGCGCTGTTGTGGCAGAAGGCCGTAGTGCCACTTTTCTTCACGTGCTCTGCATTTGCGCACCACCATCAGACTCCTCGGCGTGATCTGACTCCCTTATCCTCACTCCACAGCGTCGTGTCAACGACACGGTATCATATACAAGCACCGACCTCTCTCCACCGGGACGGTGCGTGTTAGATAGCATTTGCTCGCTTTGTGAAGTCGTCGCCTTGAAGTCATGTCTTCCCTTTCGCCCAGAGCCTCAATCTCAGGCAATGCCTCAGCTGCAGTCTCGGAGGATTTCGCAGACTCACTGCGCGACCTGACGCAGAACAACCGCTATGAGATCAGCAACTTGACCATCATCGCTAAGGAAAACACTGAGCATGCTCAAGCTATTTCGAAAGCTCTCGAGAGCCACATCAAAACGGTAAGGCACCAATTCGCCCCGAAACGAAGAAGAAGAAGCAGAAACAACTTTTAGTTTACTATTGTTCGCTGTTTGTTCGAATCAAGGCTTGAGGCTGACACTTACAATAGGCAACGCCAGCTCAAAAGTTACCTGCCCTATACGTCTTGGACTCAATAGTGAAAAACGTCGGAACACCATATACAGTCTACCTTGGCCGTGGTTTGTACAGCACGTACATGGAAGCCTATACTCTCGTGGACGGAAACGTACGCAGAGCCATGGAAGGCATGCTCAAGACCTGGAAGGAACCAGTCCCTGGATCTATGGACAAGCGACCGGTGTTCCCACCCGAGGTGGTCAGGCCGATTGAGAACGCACTCATCAAAGCAAAGACAGCGGCTCTGCAGCATCAGCGTTTGCCACCAGCTGGTTACAAGAACACCCCAACGCCACCACAAATGAACGGGCAATTTGGACCACCTCAGGGACAGTACGCTCAACAGCAGTACCAACGACAGCAACACACGCCACAGCCTGGACAACCACAGCCGCCGTTCCAGTCGACTCCTGTTCAACAGGGCGGTTACCCGTATGCACAGCCTCCGCAACAACAGCCGCGCAACGATGTCGAATCTATCAAGCGCGACCTTGTCGGCGTCATAACCCAGACACAACGAGACTTCGCTTCAGATCCCAATAGCCCGAAGATCCAGCAGAAGCTAAAGGCACTCCTTGAGCTGCAGCAAGTACTGAACTCACAACAGCTCCCGCCTCAATCACTTCAAGCTGTTGCTACTCAGATCGCTCAGCTTGCAGTACCGGCCACACCCCAACCCATACCGACGCCTCCCGTCAGCTCCACGCCGCAATGGCAGCCTCCAGCACAGGCGCCACAGTTCCCATTTCAACCTCCGCCTCCATTCGCACAGCCTCCGTCAGCTCCGCCATCGTTCATGCAGCAGCCACCGCCGATGCCTGCATTCAACCCTCAGCAGCTTGGCTCGCTTGCGGCGCTCTTCCAGAACAACCAAAAGCCTACCACGCCGCAGATTCGCGAGGCAGCCCCTTCGCTCGAGCAAGCTCCTCACGCACAACTACACAGCATCCAGAACCAAGCCGCTGCTGCAACCACACCACAGTTTGGCAGTGATCTGATCGCGTCCCTCACCAAGGCCGGCTTGATGAAGCCACCGTCTGCCACACCTGCGGCTTCTACACCATCAGCTCCCGCCACAGCCACTGTGCCACCGCCAACTGACCTAATGGCTATGCTTTCTACCCTCCACAAGCGCAACCCCTCCCAGAACTCCGGCGGTGTTCTCCCTCAAATGCCGCTGACGGCATCTGGCAAGCCAAATATCCCCACGACCAACGCCGCTCTCAAGACATTCCGCCCCGAGCTGCTTCGCGCACTGTACTCAGACCAGCCAAACCAATGTTCCACTTGCGGGCGCCGCTTCCTTTCCACTCCCGAAGGCCGCGCTAACAAGGCTCGCCACCTCGACTGGCACTTCCGCATCAACCAGCGCCTGGCTGAGTTCTCTGCTTCTCGCGCTGCTGCCCATCGTCACTGGTTCCCTGACGCCCGCGAATGGATGCAGCTCGAAGACTTCGACGCGTCCACTGCGAGTGCTGCAGACGGCGATGGAGCTGCAGGCTCAGGAGGTAAAGCAGGCTCATCGGCTGCCAATAAAACAAAGGGTCCGGAGGACATGTGGATTCGCGCACCCGCTGGCGTGACGAAACTCAACTGTCCCATCTGTTACGAGGACATGCGCAGCAGTCACCCGGAGGAACTCCAGGATTGGGTGTTCATGAATGCAGTCTACAATAACGGACGTGCGGTTCACGCCACGTGCTTGCAGGAGATGACAGGTTCCGTCCCTGGCCTGCAGCAAGCGCAGCAGCAGCAGAAGCAGGCACCTGCTGCGGCGCCGATTCAGATTCCGACGAGCTCGCTGCAGGCTGCTTTGGCTTCGTTGAGCCAGGGCGCGATGGGCATGAGAGAAGGTAGCCGTACACCTGACTCGACCTTGGGCAAGAGGAAGGCCGAAGGCGATGTTCCGGGGTCTGCGGAGAAGATGAGGCGGGGAGGCTGGTGAGGTTTCAATTATTTCTTCTTTGGCGATCTTGGCGTTCACTTATTACTATGCTCTGGGTTTCTAGCGATGCATTATAACATGGTGGCTGCATGACAAGGAGGGAGTGGGCTTGTTTCGGTGAGAGAACAGTGGGGCAAGATTGACAACTCGTAAACCCATTAAATGTACAACAAATGCAAAACAATTCAACACGTCCAGTACCAAGTCCATTCAATACACTAAACTCTTACACGCGTTCAATCGTGATAGCTTCATTAGGAACAACACTGATGGCCGCCGTTAGCCCAGACTTCTCACGCTTCGCGAGGCAAAAGGCTAGAAGGGAGGGGAAGGCGCCTACTGCTCCTGCTCCTTGGCCATGGCTTTCTCCGACCCCTTTACCATTCCTACATCAGCTTCTCCGTCCACGTCGATGCTCTGGCCCTTGACCGTGTTACTTACGTCTACGGGCACAGGGGGGCCGCGGAAGTGCTTGCGGCCGCGGACAAAGTACCAGCCGATGCTGATGGTTGCGAAGCCGGCGAAGACAACGGAGGCGTAGTTCATGGATTCGGCTGTGACGGGGAGGCTGCGCAAGTGGGTTAGTGATGGTATTTCTGAAGACATGGGCAGTTAGGTCGCTTACCTGACAGGCATGCAGAATAGCACAACGGCGAGGACGATCCAGACCAGGCAGGTGATGTTGATGGCGTAGCCGAAGCGGCCTAGCGAGAACGTCGAGCCGCGTAGGAGTTCACGGCGGCGCAGGACGGATACGAGGATAGGAAGGCCGTAGCCGCAGGACAGGCAGATGGTCGCCACACCTGTGAAGGAGTTGAACGCTGCCGTGCTGCCGAAGTAGATGAGACCAAGCAGACAGTCGACAACGGTGGAAAGGACCAGTCCCCAGAGAGGGATTCCGAGACGCTTGTTGGTCTTGCCCCAGAGGTGAGAGCCAGGAATGGCACCATCACGGGCGAAGGCGTAAGTGCAACGGCTCGATGCTGTAAGAGCACCGGTGCCTGCGAAGATCTGGATACCGAGGATGAGGAACAAAAGGCCGAATCCACCTGCTGCGGAGCCAGTGACCATCTTGAAAAGCACAGTAATTGGTTGTCCAGCAGAAGCGGCGAGCAGGACCTTGACGTCTGGGAGGACGAAGAGGATGGGAACGAGGTAGATGATACCAGTGATTCCAGCAGCGACCACAGACATAACCATTGCTTTGGGTACTTCGCGAGCAGGGTTCTGGACTTCTTCGCACATGGAAGCGACAAGGCCGTAACCAGTGAGGGTGTAGGCGGCTTGTAGTAGACCCACGAAGAATGCCCATCCAGCAGGCCAGCCAGATTCGCTCGCATCATAGTGAGCGAATACGAATTCGCCACTTCGTCTCGTGTCGGCCATTGTGAGCAAGGTGATGAGGATAATGATAACGCTCGCGCCAGTCCAGTAAATGCACAGCTTGTTGATGAAATCCAAGTACTTTGACCCGAATACGTTGATCAGGAAAGTAACGAGCATGATTGCCCAGAAGCAGAGCACCGTTTGCCAGGCAGTGGGTGCGAAGTCTTCCCGCCATAATGAGATAGCACTTAGAATGAGTTGGGCGCCACCAAAGTTGATGGAAAGTGTCACTGTCCAGTTGCCGACGAGATTGAACCAGCCACATACCCAGCTAGCTATAGGTGCCCATTCAGGCGTTGACATCATTGCAGACCAGTAGTAAACACCTTCATGTCGAGTTAGCTTTTGGTTTTCTGCGTAATAATGCAATAATCTTACCTCCAGCAGTAGGATAAACAGCACAAATCTCAGCCAAACTCGCAGCAATGCTAACCGAGATCAAACTGATCAAGACCCAGCCCCAGAGCACAGTCACACTCTGACCATCGGTCAAAGTAATGTACATGGTCGTCGAAAGACCGTATGGCACAGCCATAATGGCAAACGACAGGCCGAGAACTGACAGCATGGACAGATTACGAGGCAGCTCTGACTTGTAGCCCATGCGAGCCAGATCAGCGTCTGCTGCAACGGCTGAATTTGATCGCATGGCGCCTGAGGAGGCCGATCCACGCCGGATGGACATGGTTGTGAGGTCGGTTGCGAGGTATATGGAGGAGGATGACTGCGTGGCAGTTTAATGTGTTCGAAGGGGACCGCAGTCGTCACAGTGTAGTCGCGTGACACGCTATGTAAGAAGAGTAATAGTTTGTTCAGAAGCCAATGCCTGCCAGACCGCGTAGCCGAAGAAAGTAAGTTAGATTGGGTATGTATGTATACGTAAAGAAAGGCATACGCGAGGTCGATCTCTAAGCAGGCAGGCAGACGAAGGGTGCGTGCATGCCCGATAGATAACAGGGCGTTGTGAAGTCAGCGGCCGCGCCGCCAGACACATCGGCACGATCACGAGGGGGATGAGTGCTGTACCTGATTATCGCGGCCAGAACTCAAGAGGGCATGTGCACCCAGAACACCAGCGACCAAGGGCACTAATCTACTCCACTCTCCACACCAATTATGGGCCTGGGCTGGGGCAAGCCACAATCGCCAATCGCCAATCGCCGCCGTGGGTGGGAGGAGTCAAGGGAGGAGAGATGATGCTGATAGCGGCGCCCGCTGCTGCAAGCTGTGACGACTATTGTTCGCGCCGTCTTCGGGCTCGGCTTACTGTTGCGATCGCCTTATCGTGCCGTGCGCTACCCTACCGACCTGAAACCCACTGCGGAACCATAATAATGAGTCGGCGTCCGCGTCACTGTGATATCGACTATAGCAGGAGCTACTTCCGGGAGTCACGGTGCTTTAGATAGTGTATCTGCTCTTGAAGGAAACACACTTGTTGTTTAATTATCTGGAGAGATGGTGGCTGAGGAGATAATGGCACAAGATAGCGCCAACGAGATAGCTGACGAAGCATGATAAATTGAAGTCGGCGAATCTTTGATCTTGGCGGTCTGTGGTTTGTGCACAGCCAGATATACAGACAAGAAAGAAATGTGTAGAGATATACAATGTGAGCTTTACAGCCACCACCCGGTCCTTCGCTATGCGACAAGCAAATAATACAACATGAGAAAAGGGGACGCTCGCCGCCTATACCCACTCCACGGGCTTCTTCAGCACTTGAAGCAGCCTGTCTTCCCGGCTGCTCTTGTCGGGCTCGTGTTGGTATTGCCATCTCGCTGTGAGCGGCAAGCTCATCAGGATGCTTTCGACGCGGGCACCAGGCGTGTTAAGACCGAATGCAGTACCTCTGTCGTGCACCAGGTTGAATTCGACGTAGCGGCCTCTGCGCAGCTGCTGCCATGCCTTCTCCTTCTCTGTGAACTGCATGTCTTTCCTTCTCTCCACGATAGGAAGGTAAGAGGGCAGGAATGCGGATGCGCAGGTCTGGATGTAGTTGAAAAGAGACTCCTGGTCCTTCTCAGTCTCATCCAGGTCGTCGAAGAAGATGCCGCCCACTCCACGAGACTCGCCGCGATGAGGAATGTAGAAGTACTCGTCGCACCACTTCTTGAAGCGCGAGTAGTACTCCTTGTCGTGCTTGTCGCAGGCGTCCTTGATGTTGCGGTGGAAGTGGATGACGTCCTCGTCGAAGAGGTAGGAAGGCGTCAGATCTGTGCCGCCTCCGAACCACCAAGCATTCGTAGAGCCGTCCTCATTCGCAGTCTCAAAGTAGCGGTAGTTCAGGTGAACCGTAGGAGCCATTGGGTTCACCGGGTGCACGACCAAGCTCAAGCCAGCAGCGAAGAATTCCAAGCTCTCAACATCCGGGTCCAGCGCCTTGTGGTTGACTCTCATCTTGCTAATCGCCTGTCGGGGTAGCGTTCCGTACACCACTGAAATGTTCACACCAGCCTTCTCAAACACGTTTCCGTCTTGCAGCACGCAGCTGGTTCCACCTCCGCCATTGGGGCGCTCCCACTTGTCGATTTGGAAGCGTTTGCCGTCGACGGCCTCAAGAGCGCGGACGATCTCCTCCTGCTTTGCCTTAATGAATTGTTCCATTCGCAGACGCATGGGAGATGCATCGGTCACGCCAGACTCGCGCTTACTGAGACTGTCCCTCTCTGCAATCGATGGAGCCTCGAGCTGCTGTTCAGCATCGCCGGTCACCTTGACGGGAAAAAAGTGTCAGCCGGAATCACCATTGGATTGTAAGCGGTGGTTGTCTCGTACCATTGAGTAGATCAGAGCGCCAATGAAGACGACACCAACCGCCAGACGGGTCTTGGGAGCGACGACGGTGTTCTTACCAACGCCACCTCCAGGCGGGACTGGCGGCCTTCCATTCATGTCGCCAATCCATCTGCGCTGGACTGCGGGCGATCGCTTGCTGAAGGGCGCATTGCGGAGTGCAGGAGCTCTACGTGCACGAGTGCACGATCGTAGAGCAGCGTCTAGGAGCGGAGGACGAATACCGGCCATGTTGATAGAGATACAGAGGAAACAAACAGGACAAGGAGAGGTGAGGGGGAAGATGGAAGGGTTTTGGAGAACGTCATGAGCATCCAGACTGTAATTGATTCCAACGTCCCTGAGCTTTAGCTTTGCTGACTGCCGCGGCTTCGTGCGGCTTTCGATTGATTGATCGCACGCGTGCGCACTCCACCGCAGCTCCTGGTCAGCAACGCGCCATACTCTCCTGTATTACTTTCCCCTTTGCGGCGGACTCCGACTTCGCATGCCACGCATACCGCCTACCTTGCTTCGACTCGCAAGACGTCGGAATCGTCTATTGCCGTCTCTACTGCCCGTGTGTCGGGATTTACCTTCATCGCAAAATGAGCTGAGATGGCTTGGTGAGCACGCTGCGGAGGTGGCCTCCAAGCAAGGCCTCAGAGATGAGAATAGTCTGCTGCAACAATATGTGAGCCGCCGTGCGAAAGGCGAGCCATTGCAGTATATACTTGGCACAGAGTATTTTGGCGAACTCGAAATCGAGTGCAGGCCTGGTGTTCTTATTCCAAGGTTCGTAAGGTGGTTTTGCTTTCGTACAATGCGTGTTCTGATCTTAGATTATGTAGACAAGAAACAGCTGCTTCTGTGTCTTACCTTGCCGAATCACTCTTGCAGTCATGGAAGAAGAGCGGTGTTGTAGATCCCATAAATGTTCTCGACCTATGCACGGGTACTGGATGCATTCCTCTGCTGTTCCACCATGAGCTGTTCAAGCAGCCGAGCATTGAACCCAAGATTGGACGTGTTGTTGGAGTCGACATATCACCACAAGCTTTGAAACTCTCCGAAGACAACAAGGCTAAGCAATTGCATGAGCAATGTGTCTACGGATCGTCAAACCCAACGAAACTCGACACACTTCGAAACCTGCGATTCGTCCAGGCCGACATCCTCGCAGATGAGGACTCCTCGTCGAGTGTCATGAGCAAGCTTCGTGACATCAACCCGGCCCAACCGAACTACGAGGTCCTCATATCTAATCCGCCTTACATATCAAGCGCAGCATTCCGCATAACGACAGCGGCATCTGTTCGTCGTTACGAGCCCAAGTTGGCCCTTGTGCCGCCACATTCGCCCACACAGCATGTCGTTGAGGATGGCGATGCGTTCTACCCAAAGCTTTACGATATTGCAAAATCGGTGGGCTCAAAGGTCGTGCTCTTCGAAGTTGCAGACATGGAGCAAGCTTGTCGCGTAGCTGCCATGGCTGGTGAGCATTGGGCTACCGTCGAGATCTGGCGAGACGACCCTAGTGCTGCTGTTGGCGAGACAGAGTACGCAGATGCTGGGCACGGAGAACGACGGAGCGTCAGGGTCAGAGGACAGGGAAATGGAAGGTCTGTGGTTGCATACACGAATGAGGGCAGTCAGTGGTGCCTCACTATTTGAACACCTTGGGACTTGGGGTCAGTAGGTATGAAGTCGATGATCATTTATATGCATACCCTGTCGCACACAATGTATGGTTACAACCATTCCTGTACTTTCATTTTCCAATCAGGGTAGATGTGGTTATTAGGGCGAGTCTTGTGAGTGCTTTATCATGGTTGACTTCTTGGTCTATTCTATGTTTATCCTCCACCATTGTTATGACAAGACTGGACAAAAGATTTGAAGTGCATTTGTTCCTTTCCAGAATGGTGCAGAATGGTTACCTCAAATGATAAGCAAGACAATAGGGCTACATGTATTCCTGTATCTGCACATGCTCTTATCACAGTCTAGTTGTACTGAATACTCGTAAAACAGGCATACATGCGATCGATCTTTTGACCCCAAACCCTAAGATCAAACCCTAAAACATACGCGCTAGCAGCGGCGTTCCTTCAAGTCGCAGTTACACGTTCTCGAAGCTGTTGCACTTGCGACATACCACCGCAACACCCTCGCCCTCTTATCTCGCTTCAAAACACCGCCACCTCACACTCTGTGCGAATATATCACTGGTGACTTGATTTGATTGCTACAGGTGAGGCAGTACGCCCGGCAGAATGGCCGCAGAACAGACAAAGGCGCGCAAGCCAACAAAAAACGAGCAGCGTCGCGCGCGCAAAAAGCAGGCAAAGACCGAGGTACGTCTCTTTCCTATGGCGCATTCAAAACACGATGCTATGCTAACAGTGCGCCAGAGTTCGCAAACTCCAGCACCCGAGACCGCCCACGATGCACCCAAGACCACAAACCCCGACGATGCGAGCGCAAACTTGCCTCTTCAGCCCGTACAGCCTACCAAGGATGATCCGATCCAGGATGTCCCGGCCGTAAACACAGACATTGAGATCACCGAAGACAATCCTCTCTACGCGCAATTCCGAAATGTTTTCGCCAAATTCCAGGAAGCCGATGACGAGGAGCAGCAGGACGCAGAGGTAGCGGCTGTTGAGCAAGAGCAGCGCTTCGATGAAGATGACAATATTCAGGGCGAAGACGAGGAGGAAGAGACCATCCAAAGACTGTCGAAAAAGGCACGCAAGGCAGCGAACAAACTGAGCATCGCAGAGCTCAAAGCCATTGTGCGCAAGCCTGAGGTGGTAGAGTGGACCGACACATCAGCACATGACCCGAGATTGCTGGTCAACATCAAGAGTTCAAGGAACGTGGTACCTGTGCCGACTCACTGGTCGCTGAAGCGCGAGTACCTCAGCTCGAAACGTGGTGTTGAGAAGCCTGGATTCGCACTGCCCAAGTTCATCGTGGAGACGGGTATTTCTGACATGCGTGATGCTGTTCTGGAGAAGCAAGCAGAGGCAAGCTTGAAGTCGAGGCAGCGCGACCGCGTACAACCGAAGATGGGAAAACTTGATGTCGACTACCAAAAACTCTACGAAGCATTCTTCCGCCGTCAAACGAAGCCCAATCTCACAAGGTACGGCGAGGTTTACTACGAAGGTAAGGAGTACGAGACGAACTTGCGCCACTTGCGCCCAGGTGAGCTGAGCGAGGAGCTTAAGGAGGCCCTCAACATGCCGCCTGGTGCGCCTCCACCCTGGCTCATCAACCAACAACGCTTTGGCCCGCCGCCATCATATCCCGCTATGAAGATTCCTGGCTTGAACGCTGCACCACCACCTGGCGCGCAGTGGGGCTTCCATGCCGGTGGCTATGGCAAGCCTCCACTTGATGACCAAGGTAAGCCTTTGTGGGGAGGTGATGTATTTGGCGTTGCAGAGCAAGACGATCAGGCAGACCAGGCTTCGAAGGCAGCTCCGGTGGACAAGAGCATCTGGGGTGAGTTGGCGCCACCAGAGGACGACGAGGAGGAAGAGGAAGAAGAGGAGGACGAAGACGAGGAAGACGAGGATGAGGATGGCAAGGAAGAAGACGTGGGCCGCGGCACCGAGACGCCGTTTGCTGGTACCGAGACTCCCGGTGGCATTTACAGTACAGTCCCAACGGACATGGGCACCCAGAGTATGGCCGACGAGTTCAACCTGCGCAAACAACGCCGTGGCGACACCACCGAGGACTCACATTACCCACGCTCTGCTGGCACGGTGCTCAACGAGCGTTCCATCCGCAACGAGGGCTTCTTCGGTGGCGAGCGCGCCTACGACCTTTCAAACGCCCGTGGTGGGCCTGCAATCCCTGTACTTGGCTCCGACCGTGATGACCGAGGCAGAAAGAGGAAGGCTGGAGATCTGGACGTCTCAGTGGACATGGATGCTTTAGAGAGGGATGACAAGCTTAGCAAAGACGAGATCAAGAAGAGGTATGATGAACAGCGCGAGAGGGAGAATGCTGGCGGCTGGTCAGGAGCGGTGGATCGCGACGATTTGAGCTCAATGATCGCCGAAGAAGGTGCAAAGAGGCTCAAGAAGGACAGGGAGCGCGCGAACAGGAGATGACGGGGAATGGCCGTATGAGCATGGACGGGTTTTCAAGATTGGTTTTGAGCGAGGAGTTCATGGGAAATGTCAAGAACAAATGGGAGAGCAGTGTAAAATACCGATGAAAGAACGCCACGCAAAGGTGGGCTTTGTGTGAAGAAGTGTTGGATCAAGAATCGAGAGTATCAAGAGCATGAATGCAACAGCCTACGAGATTCGACGTGAAGCGACACCTGGATCACCCACTAACGTGTATGATGTTATAGCATGCGGTGGCATAATTGATGCGGTCGTTCTTGGAAATAACGAGTGCGCGATGGTCTGGCTCGTCACTTACGAAATAAATGCTATTGGAATCAGGAAGAGTATGAGATGAAGGGAGATCAAGACGACGCAGGACGGACTTCGTGTGAAAGAACGGATGGATCCATTCAACAAGCCTATGTGCACGTCGCGAAACCAACATGAACTGCAAATATTGATGCGCTGGTCTCGCCGTCACCAGTTCGACGTTGACGTTAGTTGCAGGTGAACCAGGGGATGATCGGCACGTGAGATTGTTAGCGCCAAGCACAAGCACCTCCGCGAAGTCCGATGGAGCATCTTCGCTTCGACCATCTTTTTGTTTACACAGCGACCATCATTCAGCTCCACCACATCTGCTGAGCCGATTCGCGACAAACGGCAATATCCTGACAGAGGCAGTGCGATCATTTGTACTGCACATTGACAGCGCGACAAAAAATAGCCCATCATGGATAGAGACAGAAGGTATGTTTGCTCTGGAAGTATACATGTGCAACGAAGAGCCCCGGTGAAGTGGTTCCCTTGCGACGTGTTACATACATAACTTCGACACAGAAACTAGCTTCTATCTTAACCTCGCTGGAGACTGACCAGCACACAGCAGACCGCTCGACATCCCGCCTGAGGACCGATATGGTAGCCGTGGCCAGTCCTACCGCCCTGGAGGACGCTCTCCTCGTGCAGACTCCTACCGCGCTCGATCTCCTCCGCCAGCCCGTCGCGCCTATGTTCCTGCCCGCGGACGCAGCCGCAGCCCTCCTCCTCGTGGAGACACCTACCGCAGACGCTCGCCTTCGCCGAGAGACAGGTACCAAGCTCCCAGAGGCGGCGACAGCTACCGGGCCCGACCTCGCTCTCCGCTTCCCGTGAGAAGAGAAGACCTTCCTAGGGACGATCTGTTTAGAAGAGATCCGGAAAGAGAGCCCAGAAGGGACTTTAGGGGTGAGAGAGAATTCCGGGACGACAGGTCGTACCGTGATGAGAGGGAATTCCGAGACGACAGGGGATACACTGCTGCGCGCTCGCCTCCGCGCTACCGTGAGAGAGAGCGCTCTCCTCTCCCTTTGAAGCGCACACGCGAGGCCTCGCCGATTGGCAGCAGAGGACGTAGGACTCCTCCACCAGCAAAGCGCGAGAGACTGGCTAGCCCGGCTCCAAGAGGAAGATACGATGACTTCCCTCCGTCTCGAAACGGCAGCCCGCCTCGCCGTGGTTTCTCTCCCCGCGGAGAGCGCTCGCCAATGGCTCGTGGTGTGACTCGTGGATACAGACGTGCAGACTCCCGCTCACCACTCAGGAGGAATGACAGGAATGACCCTAGAGAAATCAATGACTGGCGCCGTCCTGCTGCTGCGCCTGCTCCGGCACCCGCACCACGTTCGCCTTCCCCAGCCAGGGCCAACAGACAGCCTTACGAAGAGTTTGACGAGCGTGGCATGGACTCTGTTGCTACTTCACGTCGCTCATCTCCTCCCTTACACAGATCTGCAGTTCAGCCTTCCATCGACGAAAGACCGAGCCGTCCGGCCGCAAGAGATCCGTACGAAAGCCGGGAACCTTACCGTGCACCACGCTCACCTAGAGCCAGGGATCCTTCGCCTCCTCCTCCCGTGACTGGGGACCGTGACTATCCCGCCGAGCGTTCGTATGACCAGGAAGACCGTATCCCGCCACCTCGCGAACCATATCGGGCTGACGATCTGCCAGTCCGCGCCCCGCCGACGGGCCCATCTAGTGGATACCGCGCTCCTTCAAGCTCCATGGCTCCGCCCACTGGTCCTGCTGCCGCTGCCGTTTCTGTTTCTGCACATGCCAGAGCACCCGCTGCTCCTCCATCCGGCCCACGTGGCGACATAGCTCCTCGAGGTGGTTTCGGCGGCCCTCGTGGTCGCGGTGGCTTCGGTGGTGATTTTGCGCCTCGTGGTAGGGGAGGCTTTGTTGGTCCTGGCTTCCGCGGAGGCAGAGGCGGTGGACCATCGCCAGGTGGCTACGGCCGTGGGCAGGGCTATGTTGAGCGCGACCAACAAGATTTCACACCGCACCAAGGCCCTCCTTCAGGTCCTCGCGGATCCTTCTCATCTCAAGGCCCACCTACTCCTTTCCGCCAGAACAGCAACTCTACCGCTACCACATACCCTCGCTCCCAACGATTTGCGCCCAACGGCCAAGCGATCCCCGACACTCCCACTGGACCACGTGCCAGCGTTTCTGCTGCTTCTGGTAGTGCACCTACACCCTATCGCCGTCCAACCGAATCGTCCATTCCCACAGGTCCCAGCAATGCCAGTATCAACAATAATGCCATTCCATCGGGGCCTGCGAGCGACCGTCGCCGCGAATCGGAAATCCACAACTCCTACCCTAGCCATCCCGCCAACACTAACAGCAGCGTCCACCCTGCTCTTCGTGACTTCCCTCAAATCATCCCTGGAGGCCGCAAAGCTTCACCCAAAATCGACCGCTCTCGTCTCGACAAGCTTGACGAAGAAGCCGAGAAGCTACGTCGCCAGATCGACGAGAAAGAGGCCAAGAAGCGGAAGGCGCTGCGTGACTGGGAACGCATGTCTAGAGAAAGCGAGACGGCACGTGTGAGGAGCGAACTGGCAGAAGAGGCTCTCAGAGGCTTCGTCGAGGACGAGGCCATGGGAGCTGCTTTCTAAGAGCGATTGATGTTAATGATCTGATTGCGATTTGGTAATGATGATTCTTGGGTTTTGGTCATGAGATCTGGGTCGGCTAGCGAGGTGCTTGGAGTTTTTGCTCTGGTAATAAGTATAAGATTGATTTGTTTTGGTCTGGAAGGCTGGAGGAAGTTGCTTTAATTTCGTAACTCTGTTCATTTCCTCTTTCGACTCTACTTGATACACATACCTCATCACTTTTACAGACATTACGCCTAACTTACTTTAGGTAGCAACCTGACGAAAAGTCGCAGTCATAGCTGGAGTGAGGAGTGAGATCTGATGAGTCGCACGCAGCGGGATCATCCTCAATGCCGCCACGGCAAACGTGCGACTGTTTGTTTCTTCTTCCACTTACCCACCCACGCACTACTTGCTTTTACATCCCTCGCGCTGCTACAATCGTACGAGCTCATAATCGGGCCACGACCTTCAGCATGTCCGACCCGACCACTGCTCAACCTGGCTCAGGGCACGCCCAGATCGCTCCGAGTTCAGATCAGTCAAATGACGCTGCCGACGGTCTTTCCGCACTCGCACTCGCTGGACACGATGTCAACTTGGCCGACAATATAGCATTGCCAGGCATTGGTTTGGCCCTCACTCAATACTCTGCACTGCCTACTGAAGGCCGCTGTGGCTACTGGTACGAACATGCTCTCCCGGTCACTGTCCGTGAGCGCGTCATGATAGCAATAATAGCTACTCTCAAGGACAAGCCGGATTGGGAGCGCAAGGTCTTCGACGATCTTATTGTTGGCAGGTGGAGGGCACAGACTCTGGCAGCAAGCACCGCCATGCAGGCACAAGATCAGACAAGTGAAGCAGCGACTACCGAGGACGAGCAAACACAGCCGAGAGAGGCCACAGACCCGACTTTCGACTACAATGCGCCTGTAAGACAGAGAGTAGTTACCGAAAAACTGTTCCAATATGTAAGTCTAAACGGCGCGCACATGTAATACACGAGCTGACGACTACATAGTGCATCGATGAGTTACGAGAACAAGCAGCCATCGCACTCAACAACAACTTCACGGAAGTGATGGAAGCAACTGCAGCAGCATACATCTCCCATGAAATTGTCAGCCTCGAGACCAAGATGGCTTTACGCTCAGCAGTCGCGTCCTTGGAAGACGTGCCAGATGATCAGAGAGACTGGCACCCAGGCTCTGATGGCAAGGTGCTCGACCTTGTGCACCCTTCGCTCTTCCCTCTGATGTATGGCAAGTCCAAATACCTTGCTGCTGGAAAAGTGCCTCTGCAAGATTGCGCCAGTTGCACTGGCCAAGGGGACACAGTTCCTATCCCGACTCTTTCTATCAATGACTTCGACTACTCCACAAAGCATCAGTGGCTACCATGTGAGGTCTTCATAAGTGCCAGTGGCGAGGCCAAAATCACAAGCTACATCAACAACTTACATCCTGACGGCAACGAAGCCTTGTACGCTGCTATCGAGCAAGTCATTTCCGACGCAATCCCAATGTGGAAGGCAGCAGTGCGATCTACTTTGTATTGCTACGAACGACCCAGGCTGATAGTCGAGGGTGACGGCTATGATCATGAAGCAGCGGAGCTGGTTGAGGAGAAGAGAAGAAAGCGCTGGCAAGAGCGCGGAGAAGCCCAAAGCGAGACCAGAGCGCCTGATACTAGAACCGAGATTGCAGGGGAAGAAGCACAGGGAACTGACACCAGCAATGACCCGAACGGCGACGGCAACCCGGAAGACGACGCCGAGGATGAGGAAGAAGTCGTTTGGGGCCCAGAGTGGCATGAGCAGCGCAAACCAGAGGGATGGGAGAAGCATGATCACATGGGAACGGCGGCAGCAAATGAAGGAGATGCAAATGTCACATCTGCTTCCGCGCCACAGTCAGACGAGGACGACGTGGTCTCCGAGGACGAGAACGATTACGTTCAAGAATGTTTCAAAAGCAAATACATCAAGGTCCCAGAGCCTGGTCCATACACATCTCGTGTGAGGACTGCGACGGATGAAGATGCCATCAGCTTTGAAAAGACAATTTCGGTTGATAATCTTCAAGTTATCGTGAAGCTTGCAAACATTCACTTGACCCCGGAGAAGCCGAACTACGACGGCGGCTCTTGGCACATCGAGGTCAGTATCGCTCGCACAGCGGTGTCTTTTGGCGGAAAGCTGACCCATCAAATAGGGTTTACCTAATGAGCATATCTGTGCCAGCGCTCTCTACTACTATGACAGCTCCAACGTGACGGAGTCCTACCTTGCATTTCGCGAGACTGACAACCAGTATTTCTTGTCGATGAACCAATACTCCGACTTCGATTTTCCCCCGGGACCCGAGTACGAACAAAATCAGTACGACGCTTTGATCGAGATTTACGGGCTTAATGACGAGAAATCTCCTGTTGTAAGACCGCTCCTGTACTGATACACCTATTCGTTTCCGTACCGCTGACAATCTGCATCCAGCTGTCAGCCCTCCAAGTCCTAGGCAAAGTCTTGACCCGCGAAGGCCGCCTGCTCGTCTTCCCAAACGTCCTCCAACACCGTGTCCTACCTTTCAAGCTCGCCGACGCGACCAAGCCGGGACACCGCAAACTGCTGGCGCTGTCCCTTGTCGACCCTAACATCAAGATTCCGTCAACAGCCAGTATCCCTCCGCAGCAGCGGCAGCACTGGGCCCAGAAGATTGACGAGATCGGAGCGCTCAGCAAATTGCCACCGGAGCTCAGGGATGGCGCGTACGACCAGTTGGAGTTCCCTCTGAGTATGGAACAAGCGAAGCGAGTGCGGGAGGAGTTGATGGAAGAGCGCAAGGCTCAACACGACGCGAGCTTGGAGACCTGGCAGAACCACGAGTACACTTTCTGCGAGCATTGAGTTTCTAGAGAAGAGTAATGGTTGTCGTCCTGCAATTCCTCACGTTGCATGAGATCGGCAGTTTGGCCAGTCTCCGCAGGGGAGGAGGTGCGTGAATCTGCCACAACGAGCAGTAATGATAGGACTTGCACAAGACAAAGGGACATGAGACAGCGAAGACCTCTGAAAGTAGTCTTAATGCGAGCTTCCTCAGCGAGATGAATGTGATCAATCAGACCAGTAGTCATCAAACAATGGGAATATTCAAAGTCGTCCTTCATCAATCTGTATCAAATTACGTATCCCACGCTAATTACAAAAAGACCTATATCCAGACTCAAATGCTCGCTGGTCAAGAGCAAAACAAAAGAAAGTAATTACCAAATCAATCATTCATCAACAGTAGGCTGTCCGCCGCGGCGGCTTGATCCTACATCAGGCGCAGGGTCCGACCCAGCTCTCCGGTCGACACTGGCCCTACCCTTCTTGTCAATGCTAACGCGTTTGCCCTCGGCAGCCGTGAGGCCTACGCCGCCCAACTTCTCCTCGTCCATGCCTCGTCCGTCGACGGCATCAGCGTCGCCGGCCAAGACATCTGTTACGCCCATCTTCGTTCGGCGGAGGTCGAGAGATTTCTTTGGCTTCTTGGCTTCCGCTGCGCGCTTGGCCTCCATTGACTTGCGGCTGAGTTCGAGGCCTTCGAATTGGCTGAGTGTGTCTTCGTCGACAACGTCGATGCCTAGTTCTTCATTCTCGTGCTTCTCTTGGATCCTCTTGATGGCTTCCTTGGTCAAGTCCTGGCGGAAAATGCGGTCGAGAACGTCCTTTTTGCGCGTACGCTTGTCGCCAATGGAAATGAGGATACCAGCGGCGATGTTACACGAAAGAGAGAAGGACAGGATGACCGCGGTCAGAGCGGCAGGTCGAACCTCGTAGTGGATTGTCCAGGTGCAAGTACCAAGTGCGACTTGGAAGATACTGTGGAAATCCAGGAGGACGACAATGGCGACGAGCAAGCGCAGCGGGAAGGCATGATGGGTGGATGTCTCGTGGGGCTTGTAGAAAGTGTGGGTCTTGGCGAACTTTGCTTGGTGATATTGCAGACGCCTCTGTTGAGTCGGTGTGAGCACGGTGTATTCGTATCTGCCGGCCATGTCGGCTGCTGTTGCCCCAGCTTCGAGATCCCTGTCCGCCGCGCTTGACCTTCGCGCTGGCAAATCGTTGTGGTCTTCAAGTGCTGGCAAGTGTTGCTTCTCGCGAAGCTCCCAAGTTTTGTGGTGGTACTTGGCGATGTAGCACATGTGGTATGTGTCGACGGCACGGAACGGAGCAAGTCCGTCACCCATGAGTGCGAATAAAGCGACCAAGGTCAGATCAATGATGTTGATAATGTAATCTTGCTGGCCGTCAACGTAGATCCATCCGATCAAACAGAAGACCCAGGCTGCACCAAAAAGCGTGACCAAGGTAGCGTAGACTGTGACGAACAAACCAAGAGGCTTGCTGACGTACTTGCCAAATCCACGCATGCTTCGCTTGAAGCCTTCTCGGCGGGAGTGCAACAGGTGGCGAACGTGATCGTTGAGCTCAGCAAGATCTTCGTCCGACCAGCCATCGAGTCTGACGCCATGGGGCAATACCGCATAGTGAGATTCAGTTAGCTGTGAAGAAACCGAATTTCTCCTGTTTGAGCTTTCGGCGATAGGATCCTCGGTGTCTTGTGTGCTTGGCAGTACTGGCGACTTCTTCAAATCGCCTTCGGGTCGGGATGATGTTGTTCCAGCTCGCCTACGTGGGATGCTGACGGTGCCGTCCTCGTTCCTTATTCCATAGCCAGGATCAGCACCAGTAGGGGCACGTTTAGTGAGGTCGTAGGTGGGTCGACGGTTCACCAGACGACCAAGATCTGGGACAAAGAGAGAGTTTTGCATGTTGGTGAGAGTTCCAAGGGTTTGTACCTCAGGGTCTGGCACGAGTCAGCATCGAAGTATCATCACAAAATCGGATCCAAAACGTACCAATCAAGTCCAACAAGCTCACAACATCGGCATCATATTCGCTGTCAGCAGCAAGTTCCTGCTGCCGAGGGGGTAGGACGCCACTCCTAAGGCGTCTTAGACCTCGAGTCTGACGTGCGGCATTGCCGGCACTGTTCAACGCTTGAGCATTGCCAGCATCAGAAGTGTTTGTGGCGGATCTTTGAAGATTGTTAAAAGGCCGGGGAACATCATCTGGACGAGACTGGACGGGCTGAAGGCCACGAGCCTCTTGCGCAAAGGTAGCCTGGCCCTCGACGATAGAGGGCATGAACGGCTCAGCCGTATGTTGCCTGGTCAAATCATCGTTCAAGATTTCATGAAGCACCGGTCGTTGGGGAGCAGATGTACTGCGTCTACGGCCAACAGTCCCGGGATCTGCGAAATCGCGTTCCTCAGGCACATTGTGGTCGGAGCCTCTAGAAAGAGGTCTCGTGACGGAGGTGTTTGAAGGGAGACGTCTGATCCTAATGCTTGAAGGCGTTCGCATGCTCTCGCGCGAGCCGCCGACATTCAGGAGAGGTCTGCCTGAAGAGTTCATCCGAGGCGTTTGGGAATTTTGAGGATTTGAGTACCCACGCGACCGCCCGCCGGGAGTAGATGGGTTCATTTTGAAGTTCTGGTGGTGAGTCCTGGTGAGAGATCCTCTTTCCGGCCGGTGCCTGCTAGATGTCTGCTCGGGCTAAGGGCGCTTATCAGATTTGCCCTGACCAGGAGACAGGCCTTGCCACAGGGTCCGGGACAGATGAAAACAAGCGCGAAGAAGTGCGCTCAAGCGTGAGGCCTCGTGGAAGGAGGCGAGGCAGAAGTTTCCGGTCGCATCCGGGAGAGGAGAAGTCCAGAGGTATGTGCAAGATGATAGCAGTGGACTATGCTTCACGAGCAGTCCAATATTCCCCAGAGATGATGTTGGTGGTGTGTGGGGAGGTTGAGTTTGGGGCACAGGAAGCAAAACACGGTGGATGGCGCGCGCGTGTGCGACAGTGCTGAGGATTGATTAGGAGACCAGACGTCAGAGGTATGAGGCGAGCAGGGTGGAAGCGTGGAACGGCTAGCACGGCCCACCCAGCTAATTCCAACTTAATCCTGGAGCCGATCTGACAAGCGAAACTGATTGTGCTCTAGCGCCTGTGCCTTGACGAAACCACCCGCCATCCAATTGCTTGTGTTGAGTAGGACACAGCTGAAACCTGATACACTTACACAGTTACCTGCTGCCACTCTGCGTGCTTTGGTCAAGCCATGATATATACAGACGACATCTCCCTCACACGCAGATCACGTGCAGCTTCATGCTGACACCCGACGCCACGACAAATCACTTTCCGAGCGTACTGCCGACCCGCCCGTTGTTGCCCGCAACGCGTAAGTGTCAGCACTACTTCTGCGCCCGCCCGACACAATAAAATGATGAGCTTCGCATGTGCCGACAAGGAGCTTGGGCAGAGTGGCGCTGTCGAGCCATTCCGCCGGCGCTGCAGACTAAGACTGCTTAGTAAATGCCACTCAGCGATGACATACGCCGTGGTTTCTGGATGCGCCTCAATTCCTGGCCCCTGTACGCATAGAGCAGACGGCAATTTGTATGCTTGGTCGCTAAACGGGTGGATGGTGAAATTGCTTGTATTTGCCGAGCGTGCTGTCAACGGACTACCCTCCGCGAATCCCTGCCTACAAATCGGATCGAGCGATGCGCACCAATCTCTTTTGTTGACGACATGTCGATCAATTGTGAATTTTTGAGCCTCTTCAGAATCATCATTTCTGACCTTGAAGGTGAGGCGGTACAAACGATATATCACGCACACATTGATTGAGACTATGTGCACATATCGAAGATGTTGTCGATTAGTCGTTCTCCATGCTCGCAATTATCTTCGTGGAGGACCAATGCACCAACATCGACGAAGGATGGCATTCCTCTCCTCTAAATAACATAACTGTACTTGCGGTCCAGGGGCAAACTCCGTGCTGGTCTCTCAATGGCAAAGTGAGCAGTACGGACTTCGAAGCCAGACTGCGAGCTATAACACCACGTCTGTAATTCCACCATCATCATCATAACACTTACGCGATCCGCATCGACTCCTCATCATCGGGCATGCACACTAATCCGTCAACTCATCACACATATACACCGCAGCATAATAGTCGCCAGGCACAATTAGCGTCGCACCAGTCTTGTTACCGAACAAAACCATATCCTCGCTCGTGCTGTACTCCGGCCAAGTATGTCCCAGACCATCGACCGGCTCGTCGGAAGACTGTGCTGCCAACGAGTACCAGAAACCTTGCAACTTTGGTCAGTCTAAGTTCAGGCGATATGACAGACAGGAAAGGACGGGACTTACCTTCCATGGAGTAGCTGGTCTCCCACTCGAGCTCTGTCGAGTTGCCGCGGAACTCATAGTGCGTGCCGAAGACGAGGGGAATATCAGCTAGACATTGCGATGCTGTTAGTGGACGATCTGGACCAGGTAAGGCTGGGGATTTTCGAAAACTTACAGCTGTGCATTGCTCCAAGCCAGTAGCGAGGCGTGATGTTGGAGAAGTTCCCTGCGGACAGGTAGCGGTAGGTCTCAAGGCCGTATTCGACTCGAAGGCTTTGTATCATGTCGAAGTCAGCGAGAGATCGATAATCTCCATTCTTGCGAACGCCACTTACCTCGTCTCTTTCTCGACACCACAACCCACGCTCTGCAAGAACGGGAAAGTCACGTTCTCTGGAGGAGGAGAGTCCGGCGACGCGAATGCAGCGCCTTCGTTGACCGTGTTTCCAAGGATCAGAGGCTATAACATGCGTTAGCAGACTTGTCCATACGCGATGGACAGCTGATTCTCAGCACTTAAACCTACCACTTTAGCCACCTGACCGTCCTCAAGACGCGCAGTATTGTTCGCAAACAGAGTAACGCCATCAGCAACAGGACTGAATCGAGGAACGTTCTCGCCGTTCCTGATGACATCGTGCAGCTTGTCGTTATCGGCCGCCTGCATGCAAGTGAGCTCTTCCTCGGCACCCAGGCCATCACAGCCAAGTTGCTTGGCCAAGGTCGTGAAACGAGTAGTGTTCGCCGAATTGATCTGGCTGGTAGTGCCGGATTGCGCGACGATACCAGCGACAATCGGGTCTTCGGGGTTGGCGTAGCCGTATGAGTTCGCAGCGTTGCCTCCCGCAGATTGGCCCCAGAGGATCATGTGGTCTGGGTCGCCGCTTGTGGACTGTCAGCACAGTCGACGATTAGTGAGACAGGCGATGGACATACCCGAAAGCTTCGACATTCTCGCGGAGCCACTCGACTCTGCCATGAGATCAGTTCATTGTTCGTGGTCTTTGTTTGATCAACACTTACACCAGCCTAATATCAGCAAGACCAGCGTTAACAGGCGCAGCACGAGCTCCCGGGTAGCCCCAAACGCTCAAGCGATAACTGAAACCAAAGTCAGTCGCCGTCGTGACACAGGTGGACAGCCCAAGGTGCTGCTTACTTAAACGTGACAACAATATGCGTCTGCGTCCTCTGCACCCAATGGTCCGGAACCTGATACGGAGCATGGCCGCCACCTTCTTGGAAGCCACCACCACAAACTAAGAAACGTCAGTCCAAGACTCCCAGCCCATCGAAATCTCAACAACAAACTTACTCCAAATAACCACCGGCACCTTCTTCTGTCGCCTCTGCCTCCTTCCACTCCCACCAATCGTCTTCCTCGGTCCCCAAATATTAAGATACAAGCAATCCTCCGCCTGTGGATCCGTGTTCTGGAACTGCGGCACGATTTCCCAGAAGACACTCGGACCCGGGCCGCCGTTTTGCATGCAAATGGGCTTATATGCTGTCGTGGAGACTTCACCAGCGTAAGCAGCGGGTTTGGGAGGTAGGAAGCGCTGGTCGCCGACGGGCGGAGCGCCGTAGGGGACGCCGAGCCATTGCTTCACGTCGGGGACGTCGGGGTCGATAAAGCCGGTGAAGGTGCCTGCTTTAGAGCGGGCTGTGAGGTCGTTGTTGTTGTGGTTCCATGATTTGACTTTGCCTCTGCCTGGATTGGCCCGGATGGAGGTTATGGCTAGGGAGAAGACGAGGGATGGTATGAAACGCATTTTTGTCGCTATTGTTTGGGGATTTGATCGTAGTCAAGATGAGCAACCGTTCATTTTAGCCATCGAGGGCGATGTCATGGCAGCCGTTGTATATTATAGCCCATGCCGGCGGCATCATGTCCATCACCAACGCCTCCATACCATCACATTGCAGATGTCTCACTGAGGGGTTGTGACGAAGAGCTCCGGTTAATGTTTACAACGCTTTTCCATTGGTCAACAGCAGGCTGCCATCGTCATGGGAAAGACTCGACAGTAGAGAGCAACAAGCCAAGGACGGCGAGAACGGCAACGGAGATGCACCGAATGTGCATACCAGCAACAATGAGATCGAGTGGGGATGATTGTCCCCGCATGATCCTGCGTAGATCTTAGGAAGCTTGACGGTGTGGTTTTATCCAGGAGTGCGGGCAGAGGTAGAGCGTGATGTAACAAAGTAACAAAAGGAACTTGAGGTCGGAGGTTGTTTCGTCCGACGTTGGAGCTTCAGAGCAGCGCGGGCTGGGAACATAACGAGAGAAACGGTATTCTGTTCGCACATAGATGAATTAATGTCGAGGATAGCAGACTTCATACCAAGCCCTAGTCAATGATCGCCCTCGAAACCAGGTACAGACATAGGGCTCGAGACCTGCCCTTCCTCACAACCACAGAGCCAAAGTCGAGACTAAGCCAACAACATTGCCGTGTAGCCGTAACCTCAGGCTGATATGGTAGCATAAGTCGTACTCTCTCATGACGTATCTCCTATCCAAATCATTGCTTGGAGAGCTCATCATGGCCGATTCGTCCTCCTGGAGGTGGGAGAGAGTTCGGTCCCGGCGTGAGAAAGTCTCATGAGCAGGCTCGCTCAGATCAGCTGACGTGAACCTACCACTCGGCACAAATTGATACAACCGGCACTAGAGAGTGAACGGAAGCCTGTATTGTCCGGTGTTTGTGAATCTTCGGTCATGCTGGAGTTGAGTTCACCTTGCTGTCAACAGCTATTCCAGTGGTGTGCTCGTACCTAAAAAGAGGCAGCCTGCATAGCCTCTTGGCCCCTCACCGAACCAACAACTGTGAATGTCCAATCGCTCGTGTCTTAGCGGGAGTCGTTGACGAGAATGCTGCAAGCACGTACCGTATGTAATAAGTGGAGTCTAAATAACCATCAAAGCCCAAGCTTTTCAAGTTCAGCTGAAACGCACCTTCCTCGCTCCTTCGCTGTAACTTCCAATCTATACAGCGAGCGAAGGAACAACAGACTCTATGGGTAATTGATGTGGTAGTAGCACACATACAGTGTATGAACGCAATGGCGAACGAGCTATAGATCACAAAATGTTTAGATTTTTTTTTTGAATTTTGAACGATAGAATGCTACATAGCTGAAGCAAGCAACCAAAAGACGAATGTGCCACCGTTGATCTACACCGCAACCCGTCCCCTACTCCTATTTCTCTCTCAAACTCCATGAAGACAGTTCCAAGGTGGAGAGAACATTGGAGGATAAAACGAGAAGTTTATAAAGCGATCTATCGTATAGTACGCCCTTCCTACCACCGACCACCACTAATATGAATGACAAGAGTGGTCTGTCCACCTTTTCCCCGAACGCCGCGCTGGAGCGCACCAAGAATCGAAAGAAGAAGTGGAGCGTAAGCACAACATCTTCTGATAAAGACTTTTTGTGGCGAGGTCGATGAGATTAACGTCGATTAAAGCGAGCGAGTGCGTGATGATGATGTGGCTGTTGCGAAGCGGTGTAACGAAGAGCAGCTACCAGCGCACGGGATGATTGCGTGCCGTTCGCGCTGGCTGGAGTTGTCCTAGCTGTAGGGCAACTGCAAGATGCATGTGTGCATTGAGCGCAAGAAAGAATGGTATCCAACCCTCTATAGCTCGTACCACTGCCTCTTGAGGTGTGCGGGCAACTCCTTCTCGTTGGTGCTCTCCTTGGGAGCGATCTTGTTGGGGGTGACACCGTGGCCGTTGCGGTTGCGGTAGAAGAGAACGTTGGCGTTGTCACCCTCGGCGCCGTCGTTGGCCTCGACCCACTGGCACCAGCGGGCAGTCTTGTAGATGGCGCGGAGGAAGCCCCAGCTGCCGTCCTCGACGTCGGCGCGGTAGTGCTTGCCCATGACGGGCTTGATGGCCTCGGTGGCCTCGTCGGCGTGGTAGAAGGGGATGGTGGAGATGTAGTGGTGGAGGACGTGGGTCTCGATGATGCCGTGGAAGATCTGGCGACCGATGAAGCCGAACTCGCGGTCAATGGTAGCGGCGGCACCACGGGCGAAGTTCCAGGTCTCGCCGGTGTAGTGAGGGAGGGAGGGGTCGGTGTGCTGGAGGTAGGTGATGGCGACTGTGAGGAGAATGTTAGTATTTGCGAGAAAGATGGAGTATACTTTCAAAAATGCTTACCGAGCCAGTGGTGGACCCAGAACCAGGGAACGATGTACCAAACGAAGACAGCCTGGAAGCCGTAGATCTTGCCAACGAGAGTGAGGACGGAGAGAGTGATAGCGAGACCAAGGTCACTGAGGAGGATCAACTTCTCGTCCTTGCGCTCGTAGAGAGGGCTGTTGGGAAGGAAGTGAGAGACACCACCGCCGAAGCCGTTGTACCTGCCGGCACCCTTGCCCTCAGTCTGCTTGTGGTGGTTGTTGTGGCCAGTGACGTTGAAGAAGAGGTACATGGGCCAGCCACCGATCTGCTGGCCGATCATGTGGAAAGTGGTGTAGATGGGAGTCTCCTCAAGAAGCTCGTGCATCTCGTGGATGGCAGCGCCGGTGCGGGTAGCGAAGACCTCGCGAGTCTTAGGCACGAAGACCATGTCGCGCTCCATGTTGCCAGTGGCCTTGTGGTGCTTGCCGTGGCTGATCTTCCAGGAGAAGTAGGGGACGAGGAGAGCAGAGTGGCAGAACCAACCAACAAAGTCGTTGAGGGTCTTGCTGTCGGAGAAAGACTGGTGACCGCACTCGTGGGCAAGAACCCAGAGACCGGT